>Ga0214919_10000405_pt1 | contig 73393 bp, 65 predicted proteins | sample LL1503_MetaG_FD_177994 | JGI IMG/M metagenome (GOLD analysis project Ga0214919, IMG submission 177994) | Freshwater microbial communities from Lake Lanier, Atlanta, Georgia, United States - LL-1503 | ecosystem: Environmental > Aquatic > Freshwater > Lake | place: USA: Georgia | collected... | reverse complement strand
CTGTTGCTGTGGATGTTGTTGCTTGGGATGTTGTTGCTTGGGATGTTGCTGTGGATGTTGTTGCTTGGGATGTTGCTGTGGATGTTGTTGCTTGGGATGTTGTTGCTTGGGATGTTGTTGCTTGGGATGTTGCTGTGGATGTTGTTGTTACTGTATTTGTGCCAGCGTAATTATTAGTGGTTGTTGTTGTTACACCATTAGGATCTGTTTTTGATGTTACTTTGGATGATATTTTAGCAGTGCCATTTTTAATGTCACTTAGGGTTGTGTCAGATGTGTAAGTGGTTATTGTTTTTGTTGTTACACCACTAATAGGATCTGTTTTTGATGTTTCTTTGGATAATATTTTAGCAGTGCCACCGTTAATCATTTTTTGGGTTGTTTTAGAGGCGTAAGTAGTTGTTGTTGTTTTTGTTAAACCACTAATAGGATCTGTTTTTGATGTTGTTGTATAAAGAATATCTCCAGTGAGTCTATCTTTTGCTATGCTTAGCTGTCCGTCATCAATGGTTTTAGTCTCTACAACAGCATCGATAACTTTTTGGGGAAATTCTGACTTTAATTTGGGCGTAAAGCATACATAATAAGAGCGCCCTTCAATTATTTTACTGCCTAATGTTATATTATAATTGTCTTGTACCCATTTTCTATTAAATGCATCTTGGTCTTCATCCTTGCCGGAAATATAAAAAGCTGCATCAGCATTTTTTTTGATGTCTGGATTATTTTTAAGCATTTCGCCTATAGCATTATTAATTGTTGTATCTTTTGTATCTATAATAAAGTTATTACCACTACCATCAACCAATGAATTGGAAATTGCAACAGGATCTGGAGTTGGCAATACATCAGAAGTACTTTCAGATCCTGGCAAACCTCCTTTTATAGTAACTATATTTTTTATTTCGTTACCAGCGCGGTCATCGACTTTTTTAATACTCTCCTTAATATATTTTAAATCATCAACTTCTTGGCCCTTTTCACTGTTCAATGTTTCAATACTTGAAGCTAATGATGTTGCCATCTTTACAAGGGAAAACATACTATAAATAGATTGTACCCATTGTTGACTTTCTTTTAAAGAAGCATATTCTTCAGATTGTACAACACCATCTTTTACATCCCCTATCAAAGCATTATAATATTGCTGTTGCGAACGATTGCAATTATTTAAAAAATTTTTTTTAGTAATATTTTTCTCTGGTTTAAATTTAACAGTAACGCCATCTAATTTAAGTTCATCATTTACATCTGGATCATTCTTACTTGCAGCAGTAGTATCGTATTTAATTATATATTGAATTAATTCATCAGGATTAGTAATACGTACAATTTGCCTACAAAAATCTTTCATTAAATTCATTTCATTTAAATTTAATATTTTCTCTTCAATTTGTTCTTTTTGTTTATTTGTAGCATTACGTAATACTTCTTTTAACACCAGTCCAGCATTGAATGCATTTAGTGCATCTTTATACGCAAATAAATTATCATCAGTAATATCAGTCATTTTAACTGAAAATAATTTATCATTAAGAAAATACAACATCTTTTCCCTAGAATCGGATAATAAATCTTGTGAAAAATCCCGCATTAACCACAACTCACTCTCCACAACTTTGCCAAAAACACTCTTAAGTGAAACCATGTCACCCCCTACAGGTATCACATCACCATGATTTACAATAATGTTTTCAAGTTTTAAAATTTCAACAACTTTGTCCCTTGCATTAATTAATTCTTGATCATTAGATGTAACTGATTTAACTAAATAATGCAACAATCTTACATCTTGTGCTTCTAAATAAATAGGTTTAGTATTATTTATGGTTTCTGTAAATTTTTTCAATAAAAATGGGTCAAGATTAACTAATCGATTATACTCGTCTTTTGTCATTGGCCTAGAATTGAACAACAATTTCTTTTGATCTTGTGTAATATCAAATCTTGGTCCTTCTTCTTCTTTTCTCTTTGTTAAAGTTAGCTTATTATTAATTTTATTAGTTTCCCCATTCATCATCATTAAGGTTACAAGTTCATTTTTATATCGCAATCCATCTTTTGAATTAATTTTTTTATCACAATATTCAGTGTTTTCTTTTACTTTTGTTTTAGATAGTTCATTTATTGCATTTTTATAAATTTCTCGTTCTTTTTGCATATTTTTCACATTGCTAATAAGTACACCAAGTGAAGCAGCAGAAGCAATAGCACCTACAATTATTGATGCAAGACTATAAGCGGCCAAAATGCCCACAGCTCCAAAAACTAATGTAAGAACACCAATGGCAAATGTAAAGAAATATAAAGAAAATTTTAACAAACCCATTAGTTTTGATGTTTTGAATTGAGTGTCATTGTTCAAAGTATTATTAAGTTTAATATCGAAAAAAGGAACCTCTGCTTGCTTTCTCTTTGAAGATGTTTTAAGTACATTTTGGATAACATCAATTTCTATATCATTGTTGTCTAGAGGTTTCCTAGTTTGCATAAATTCTAATATAAAATAAATACTACCATACAGCCATTAATAACAAACAAACTTCAAATACAACATAAAAATATTTATTGCAAGAAAATAATTGAAATATATATTTTATACTTAATGATGTATTTAAATACATGAATTTTTATACTAAAAAATGTTAAAAAAAGTAAAAAATAACAATAAATTGTGGAATGAAAATGGTATTTTAAACGCTTGGAGTGAGGCTAAAATTTTTGAAAAATCTGTAAATAACAAAGAAGGCGGCAAAAATGGTGAATATATATTTTTTGACGGCCCACCATTTGCAAATGGCCTACCCCATTATGGTCATTTACTTACTGGCTTTGTGAAAGATACTTTTGCCCGCTATCATACATCTTTAGGAAAAAAATGTGAAAGAAAATTTGGGTGGGACTGTCATGGTCTACCTGCGGAAATGGAATCTGAAAAAGAATTAAAAATCACTGGTCGTCTTGCCATTAAAAATTTTTCTGGAAATGCAAAATCTCAAGTTTTATCAATTTCTGCACTTAATATTTTTATAAAAACGCTTGAATATAAAGAGCTTTCTAGTGATAAAAAAAATATAATCAATCAATATATAGATAAATTAAAAGATGGTACTGAAATAATTCAACAAAATAACAACATTCTTAACATAATTCAGGAAACGCAGTTTTATAAAGGCATACCTAATGAAATTTGTGATGAAAATGGAAAAAATTTATTTGGAATAGCTGCTTTTAATCAACATTGCAGAAATTCTGTAATGAAATACACAAATGAATGGGAATATTATGTCACTCGTCAAGGAAGATGGGTGGATTTTGAAAATTCATATAAAACCATGGATTTACCCTATATGGAATCAGTTATTTCTGCTTTTGGAAAGCTTTATGAAAAAGGCTTAATTTATGAATCTACCCGTGTGATGCCGTATTCTTGGAAATGCGAAACTACACTTTCTAACTTTGAAACAAAAATGGATAATTCCTATCGAGAAAAGGAAAGTAAAACTTGTGTGGTGAAGTTTAAATTGACTGATTGTGCAGTTGGTGAGTTAAAAAATTCTCTCACATCAATTAAAGGAACATTAATTTATACGACTCCAGCACGTGATGCTTTAGACATTGATGCTTTTAAGCATCATTTTCAAGATCTTCTGGAATCACAACAACAATATAACGGGTGTTCGCCTGATATTTGGAATAAGTATATAAATTTTACATCGGTGTATTTCCTAGCTTGGACAACAACTCCGTGGACACTTCCATCTAATTTAGCACTTGCCGTTGGTGGCGATATTAAGTATAGAATTTATGTAAATAATGGTGATGCTTTTATTATCGCGGAAGATCTTATTTATAAATATGAAAAAGAATTAGAAGTCTTTGAACAAAAGCTAAGACTAAGAATTGAAGGAAAGCATCTTAAAGACCTAAAATACGAACCACTTTTTCCGTATTTTAAAGACACTCCTAATGCTTTTCGAGTATTAGTAGGTGATTTTGTTTCAACTGAAGATGGAACTGGAATTGTGCATATGGCACCTGGATTTGGCGAAGATGATTTTAATCTTTGTCGCGCGAATAATATTCCCGTAATATGTCCACTTGACGACAGCGGAAAATTTAGTGATACAAAAATCATGGACTTACCATATAAACTTGGCGAAAAACATGAGATTTTAAAATTGTTTGGTCGTTGCGTTTTAGAAGAAAAAACCAATGATAAAGGTAAAACTGATTATGATGGCGTAAATGAAGATATTATAAAGTATTTAAAATCACAAAATTTATGGCTTAAAACTGAACAATATTTCCATAATTATCCACATTGCTGGCGAACAGACACGCCATTAATCTACAAAGCTGTTTCATCTTGGTATGTTAATGTTGCAGGAGATGGACAGGGTAAAGTGAAAATTCCAACTAAAAATGGAGATAAGACAATAAAAGAGCGAATGGTTGAGTTAAATCACGGGTGGATTGATTCTAGTGGCCTAAAGCATGACGGAATAAATTGGATTCCCGAACACATTCGTGACGGGCAATTTGGTAAATGGCTTGAGGGCTCACGCGACTGGTCAATTTCCAGAAATCGCTTCTTTGGCTGTCCGATGCCAGTTTGGAGGGTTCCAAATATTATTGACAGTATGCCTGAAGGGTTTTCATCGCCTGAAGCACTTGATGAGGCTTTTAATTCTAAGGAAAATCAAAATAGAATTGCTGACATTATAAATAGAAAAAGAGCTATAAAGCCTAAGGTTTTTTCCTCCATCGCTGAAATGGAAGAATTTTTTCGAGATGATTATATTGCTGACTATAAAAACGGTAAAAATTCTGGAAAATACATCCAAACAGATGGTACTTTTAAAATTACAGACTTGCACAGGCCATATGTTGACGAGCTTGTGAAATATGAAGACGGATTTAAAATGAGAAGAATAGAAGACGTCTTCGACTGTTGGTTTGAATCTGGGTCTATGCCATTTGCATCAGTTGGATTTACAGATTTTACACAAAATGAGATAAATGGAAAACAATCAACAGAACAGGAGGCAACAAAAAAACCATCGAATTTTCCTGCAGATTTTATAGTTGAATATGTTGCACAAACCCGTGGATGGTTTTATACTTTAATGATTCTAGGAACCGCATTATTTGATGAAGCTCCATTTAAAAATTGTATTTGTCATGGTGTTATTCTTGATAGCAAGGGTGAAAAATTATCAAAAAGATTGCAAAATTACCCTGATCCTAAAGAAATTTTTGAAAAATATGGTGCAGATTCTATGCGTTGGTTTTTATTAAAATCACCAGTGATGCGTGGTGGAGATTTATATATGGATGCCACGGGAGATCAAATTAAAGATGTTTCTCGTACGGTTATAACCCCATTTATGAGTGCTTTTAATTTCTTCAAAACCTATTCTAATATTGATAAAATTGAGTGTATTGATATAATAAATAAAGCTGATAAAGTAAAATCAGAAATGAATAAATATATTTTATCCCTTACGATAAAAACAATAAATGATATAAAAATAGCCATGAATTCTTATGACACGCCATCTGCTTGTTCTAGTTTTGAAAACTTCCTTGATTCATTAAATAATTTATATATAAGACGAAGTAAGGCTGCATTTTGGGAGAGCGAAAAATCAAATGAAAAACAAGAGGCATTTAACACGCTTTATTCAGTAATTTTAAATATAAGTAAAGCTGTGTCATCTCTTTTACCATTTACAACTGAAATTATTTTTCAGCAAATAAATGAAACGTCACATAACCAAGCCACGTAAAATAACTATTAATGTAATCCTTGAATACAACTACAGACTTAAGAAACAGGGAATTTTGTATTAAAAAATATAATCTTTTCAGATAGATTTTGTAAATTGGATTAAGTGGATTTTAATAAAGTTAGATCATATTTCAATTTTCATCAAAAAAGGTAACTTGCAGTTATGAGATTGTAAATTCACCTTTTAAAGTTTGAGTTTTGTAACTATTTTGGTATAACTTTCCTAAGGTATAAAGCTGGTTATTGAGTTTATAAAATATATAATTACTAAACTTTAATACAAAAAATCTACTAAATCAATCAGTTTATGGGTTTTATTTTGATTACTTCCCAGTTGGCGGATTGTTATTTCATCATTTTCAACTTCTTTTTTGCCAATTATACCAATATATGGAATTTTTCGCAAGGAATGATTTCTAATTTTCGCATTCAAAGTTGCTGCATCTGTATCAATAATTGCTCGTATATTTTTAGATTTTAAAAGGTTTAAAACTTTACTTCCATAATCATCTAAATCATTTGTAATGGTGCAAATTGCAATTTGCACGGGTGAAAGCCAAAATGGCATTTTTCCGGCATGATGTTCAATTAGCATTCCAATAAATCTTTCCAAGCTTCCTAAAATTGCACGATGAAGTATCACAGGGGTCTCTTTTTCTCCATTTTGATTTATAAATTTAGCACCAAGCCTTTCGGGTAAAACAAAATCTAATTGCAAAGTTCCACATTGCCATTTTCTTCCAATTGCATCTTTTAATTGAAATTCAAGCTTTGGACCATAAAAGGCACCCTCCCCTGGTAAAATCTCATATTTATATCCACTATTTTTAATAGCGTCACCAAGCATTTTTTCAGCCTTATCCCATGTTTCATCATTTCCAGATCTTTTTTCTGGGCGAGTTGAAAGTTTAATTTCAACTTGATTAAAGCCAAATTTTTCATAAACTTCAAAAAGTAATTTACAAAATAACATTGCTTCTGATTCAATTTGATTTTCAGTGCAAAAAATATGGGCATCGTCCTGCGTAAAAGATCTAACCCGCATAATACCGTGCAAAGCGCCAGATGGTTCATTTCTATGGCAACATCCAAATTCAGCCATACGAAGAGGTAAATCTTTGTAACTTTTTAAACCTTGATTAAAAATTTGTATATGAGCAGGGCAATTCATGGGCTTTATTGCGAAAGTTTTATCTTCCGTTTCACATACAAACATATTTTCTTGAAATTTTTCCCAATGCCCTGATTTCTCCCAAAGAGATTTATCTATCATTTGAGGAGTTTTAACTTCTACATAGCCATTTTCACGAATTTTTTGCCTTATATAATTTTCAACTTCAAGGTAAATTGTCCAGCCATTTGGATGCCAAAAGACAGAACCAACAGCTTCTTCTTGTATATGGAATAAATCAAGCTCTAAACCTAGTTTTCTATGATCTCGCTTTTCAGACTCTTCAAGCATTAATAGGTATTCATCCAAAGCTTTTTTTGAATGCCAAGCTGTTCCGTAAATTCTTTGCAACATTTCATTTTTACTATCCCCACGCCAATATGCACCAGAAACTTTGAGCAATTTAAAAAATTTTGTCATTCCAGTGTATGGTGCGTGTGGCCCACGGCAAAGATCAATAAAGTCACCCTGTTTATAGATTGAAACCACTTCTTTATCGAGAATGAATTTACTGAATTTCACTATGTCTAATTTCATTACTATATTTTCATCATATTCAGATGTATCATGTAATTCTATTGATACAGTTTTATCAGGTAAATCATCATAAAAGTTATCAAACGAATCTAAAAGTCCTTTAAAACCAACCCTTCGAGCACTTTCTTTAAAATCAACTTCTTCAAAACCAATTTGCTCGTAATACTTTTTTTCCGCTTCTGAAATACCAAATATTATTAATTCAGAGTTATCAAACTCTCTAAGTTTAAAAATAGAGCTATCGCCACTTATTATATTTTTTACACACTGCAATATTTTTTCCGCATTTAATTCTGTTTCAAGCCTTATCATAAATTTACTTCTATCATGACAATCTTGATGTATTTTACCAATATATTTCCCATTTTGTAAAATAACACATTCATCATGGCAAATACTTGTTTTATCTGCAGTTAAGTTTATCTTCTCCTTATTAAACAAATCTGCAATAATCTGGGCTTTGTATGTCTCGCCAATTGAATTGAAATATGCTATAGCATCATCTCTTTTCCATACTTCTCTTTTAATTTCAAGATTACGCATAGAAATTTCTTGCATTTTAGCTTCAATTTTAACCAAATCATCCATTGAAATTGAAAAATCGCATGCTATATCGTAATAAAATCCATTTTCAATATTTGGACCTATGGTAATTTGTACATCATTTTTATATATTTCTTTTACAGCTTGAGCCAGCATATGCGCAGCATCATGACGTAAAATTTCCAAGCAATCTTGGTCACCAGTATCATTTGTGATAAATTTAACATCACAATCTTCTTCAATTCGCAAGTATATATCTTGTAATACACCATTAACTCTTACAGAGGTTGTTTTTTTAGCAAGGTTTATAGAAATATTTTTCACCACATCATATCCAGATATATATTTTTCATATTCACAAATTCTGCCGTCTGGAAAGGTAATTTTCATACTATATTAATATATTGTTATTATGAATTTATAATGTAAAAATGTATTTTGCAATGAATTTTTCTTGCATATAACGAAATAAATTATCCATTATATATGAATGATTGCTAATAATTTTCTATATTTAATATGACTAAAGATAATAACATATTTGAAGTTTTTAATAATACAAATCAAGAAATATTATATATAGATATTGGAAAAAATATTCACTCATTAAGAAAAGAAAAGGGCTTCACTCAAGGACAGATTGCAAAAAAATTGGGTGTTTCACCACAACAAGTACAAAAATATGAAGCTGGAAAGGGATCCATGTATATTCATACTTTAATTGACTTATCTACAATTCTTGGTGTCAATGTGCAAGTTTTAATTAATAAGCCAGAATCGAGCATAAAACTTGGTCAACAAAAATTTTCAAGAGATTCAATAAGAAAAAATTAATCTAATATTTGATATTTATATTTCTTTTGTTATGAAATAACATATATTATATTTTTAATGTACAATGGAAAAAAAATTTTACTATGTATATTGGATGGCTTTGCCCTTGGTGATAAAAATAACCCCCATAACGCAGTAGCAAAAGCAAAAATGCCAAATCTGAACAAAATATTAAAACAATACCCTTACACCGAGCTTACAACATCTGGTATATACGTAGGGCTTGATGAGGGGCAAATGGGAAACTCAGAAGTTGGTCATGCAACAATAGGCTCTGGCATGGTTAACATGCAAGACTTACCAATGATAAATAAGGCGATAAAAGAAAATACCTTATTAAGCAACCAAGAAATCAAAAATGCTATAATTCATATAAAAAAACATAATTCAAATATTCATTTAATTGGACTTTACTCAAATGGAGGAGTTCACTCTCACATGAATCACATTCATGGTTTAGCTAATATTTTTGCAAATGAAGATATAAAAGTTATTCTGCATATTATTACAGATGGAAGGGATGTAAATCCTAAAAGATTTTTACAAAATGACGCTATTGAACTAAAAGACTTCATGGCTTTAAATCAAAATATTTCACTTGGAACAGTTTGTGGAAGATATTATGCAATGGATAGGGATAATAAATGGGATAGAATAAAACTAGCAACAGATGTTATTCTTTTTGGAAAAAGCGATCAAACATATAAATCAATTGATGAAATAATAAACTATAATAACAATTTAGGATACGAAAGTGATGAATTCATGAAGCCTTGTAAAGTAAATAAATATAGTGGAATTAAAAACAATGATATTGTATTGTTTTCAAATTTTCGCACAGATAGAATGAGGCAGATGGTTAAAGTTTTAACACAAGAAAAAAATTTATACCATGATATAATTTTTCCCCAATTCAAAACAATATCTATGATGAAATATTATGAAGGTTTGCAGGCTAAATCTAGTATATTATTTGAAAAAAAGGAAATTCAGAACTCAATTTCACATATTTATGCAAATCTTGGACTTAAACAGCTAAAAATTTCAGAAACCGAAAAATATGCACATGTAACATATTTTTTTAATGGCGGGAAAGATGATTTACTCCAAGGTGAAAAAAGGATAGCTATACAGTCTCCAGATGTAAAAACATACGATTTAAAACCAGAAATGTCTGCATTTGAGTTACAAGTAAAATTGATTGAGGCAATTAAATTACAAGAATATAACCTAATTGTTTGCAATGTTGCAAATGGAGATATGGTGGGACATAGTGGAAATTTTACAGCATCTGTAAAGGCATCTGAGGTAATTGATGTATTGCTGGGAAATTTTTTAAAAAACGCAATAGAGAATGATTATATCATGATAATAACGGCAGATCATGGAAATATAGAGGAAATGATTGATAAAAATGGAGATATACACACTCAGCATACATTAAACCCCGTTCCATTTATTATTTGCTCACAAGAGTATAAAAATACAAAAATTAATTTTATCCCACATGGATGTCTTGCAAATATTGCTCCAACAATACTCAAGATTTGCAATATTGAAATTCCAAACAATATGGAAAAAGTATTATTTTAATTGACAATAATAAATAAAGTAATAGAAAATTTAATTTAATTATTTTTTATTACTTTATGTTGGTCAAATTTCTTATCCTTTTGGTAGTTATACCTTTTATAACTTCAAATGCAATTGCTATAGATATAAATTCAGATTCAAATGTTGCATATAGATTAAAGTCAAAACTTGAAGTTGGTGTTGGATTTGCAAAGGAGACATCTATGTATGAATTTGATACACCCAGTGCCCATTCTATTTTAACTTATGATAAAATGAAAAATAACCAGTATTTTATTGATGCAAAATTTAAATATTTTACAAGCCAAAATAACGAATTTAATAATATATTTTTATATATTAATGGTAATTTTGGCAATACTATGAGTGGCGAAGTAAGAGATGACGATGTAAGAAATGGCAGTAGAGTGATGTCATATCATAATTTATCTGCAAATAACAACGAACAAAGAATGGGTATTGGTTACGCATTTGATTTAGGTAAAATATATCCAAATTTCAATAACCATATTTTCAGTTTAAATGTTGGATATTTCAAAAAATATATCAGCACTGGGTCTTTAAATGGGTGGATTGCGTACCCTGATAACGACGTTTCATCTTACACGTCATCAAATAGAGACCAAATATCTAGATCTATTTTTGAGGGTGTTGCAATTGGTGCAAAAATTGAAAAAATAATTGACAAAGATTCGTCAATATCTTTTGCGCTGAATGGACTTATAACTCAATATGGCTCTTCAAATTACTGGAAAGAAAGAGACATTGATTGGTCTATGAGACAAGGTGGCTCAAGAAAATTGAATGGCTTTGATGCAAAAATAGAGTATCTCACAAATATATCCAATAAACTTGACTTCTTAATATTTTCTTACTATCAAGAAATTAAATCACAAAAACTAAATGAATATTCATATGATGAAGTCGATACTCAACCCTCTTGGGTTCCCACGGAATGGACTAATAATTACGCAAAAACTCAATCTTATGGAGTTGGATTTGGTTTAAAATTCTGGTAACCTTCAAATTCAATAACTCATATTACCTCAAACCAAGGTGAACAAAGCTTTTTTGTGTCACAATTCTACCACGAGAAGTTTTTTCAATTAATCCATGACGAATTAAATATGGCTCTATTACATCCTCAATAGATGAAACATCATCTGATATTCCAGATGCGATGGTATCAATTCCAACCGGTCCACCTGAGTAATTTTCAATTATAAATTTTAAATATCGCCTATCCATATCATCTAATCCATAAATATCAATTCCAAGTTGATTTAATGCTTTATTTGCAAAACCCTCAGTTATAATGGAATTATCGGTATAAAGTGCAATATCGGCAACTCTTTTTAATATTCTTATTGCAATTCTTGGTGTTCCGCGAGATCTTTTTGCAATACTCATGGCACCACTTTTATCAATTTCAACATCAATTATTTCGGCGTCACGCATTATTATATCCTTTAATTCATCTTCAGTGTAAAAATTTAATTGCATTGGAATTCCAAACCTTGTGCGAAGCGGATTTGATATCATACCAATTTTCGTTGTTGCTCCTATTAAGGTAAAGGGTTGAAGGTCTATTTTTATAGTTCTTGCAGCAACGCCCTCCCCTATTATTATATCAATTCTAAAATCTTCCATTGCAGAATACAAAACCTCTTCAATTGATGGATTAAGTCTATGAATTTCATCTATAAAAAGCACATCATTTGTTTGTAAATTCGTTAAAATCGCCGCTAAATCTCCAGATTTAGTAAGCATTGGGCCGGTTATCATACGAAATCCAGTTCCCATTTCTTTTGATATTATTTGAGATAAAGTTGTCTTGCCTAAACCTGGAGGGCCGTAAAATAGTATATGATCAATGGCTTTTTGTCTAATTTTGCTTGCATGAATAAAAATTGATAAATTTTTCTTTAACGCCTCCTGTCCGATAAAATCATTAAGTAAATTTGGGCGAAGATTTATAAAATCATCATTACAACTTTCAGGATTTAAAATGTCATTTCTGTTTTCCATTGAAAATAAAAATTAAATTATAAAATCACCCTTCTTCACTTCCGGAAATTGCATTTTTGGAATTTTATCCACCCTAAGTAGCAAATTATCTCTTTTTTTGATGGCAATTATTCTATTTTGCTTAAATTTATTATTTATTTTTCTTATATTTTTTGATATTTTTTGTGCATTTTTTATTAAAAAATCATCTTTACAGCAATCATTTATTTTAATTTCAAACGAAGTTTTATTTAATTTTATATAAAAATCTTCTTTGTTGATCTTGAAACATTTTGAGACCAAATCTTCAAATGTAATTCCAGTTTGTAATAAATAATTTTTATAAATATCAACTTTATTATTCGTTGCATTAATTTCATCATTATTTGAGGTTATTTCATTGTTATAACCGTACTTTGTTAAGTATTTTTTTGTATCAAAGTTACATCCAATTTTATGTGTTTTTTGAAGATTCAATATCTCATTTGGTAATAAAAATACATTATTTTCAATGCACGCCAAAGTTAAATCATGTATTGCACTTATTAAGTCTATTCCAGATTTTATCCTTATGTTATCTTGATTCATGATTTATAAAACTGAACACTCCACACCTCTTTCTTCAAATTTATTACATATATTTTCTGCATTTTGCTTAGTCTTCGCGTCTCCAAATATTCCAAATTTAATTTCTCCAGAATACTTATATGGCTTTACCGATGTTTCAATTTTTGTGGTTAAATCTTTATGTTGAAGCCTGATTCTGTTTAATTCCAGCATTGCATCATCTTTATCTATAAAGCTTTTAAACTTAATTTGCCCAGGTGAAAATTTACTTTCTGTTGATTTTTCTGACTTTATCGTAGATTTTGATTTACCATAAACAGATTCCAAATCTTTAATTAAATCATTAATTTCAGGTGAACTAATAGCTTGCGAATTTATAGATGTTTGTTCATCAATTTTTGCCACACCATCAGCTTCTTCTTTATCTTTATTAGGAGTTTCAGTTACCTTATTTATACCTTGCATAGTGTTTTGACTATCAACATGTATAGCTTTTTCAGTAAAATTTTGAGATTCAAAAACAACTAAAGTCATTGCAGTTATTGACAAAGCAAATGATATTGGAATTAAAAAATTTGTTATTCTTGACTTTTTATCAAACATTGCCTATAGGTATCAATATACAAGCGGATTGTATATACTTTGTATTTATTTGCAATATGATTTTTAAGAAAAGTAAAATAATTAAAATTGTCAAATATTTACTAAAGTTTACATTTATTATATTTTCCGTATTTTATATCATATTTACTGCATTATATATTAATTTTTCACATCTATCCCAAGCAAAAAAAATTGAAACACTCAATAATTTATTGCATGATTATATAACAAATGGTTGCAACTTTAATATAAAGTCTGTCACTTATAATAAAAATAAAATTAACATAGATATTGAAAATATTATTATAAAAAATAAATCTTATAGCAATTTTATAATTAATATTCCAAATATAAACCTAAGTATATCTCCGTATTATATATTTATACTTAAAAATCCAATATACTTTAGTATATTAAATAATATGTATATGCAACTGCCAATTGAGATGTTAAACTCAGACACATCCGAGAGTAAAAATAAAACTCAAATCAAATATTTACAAACAAAAGAATATGTTTACAATATAATAACAACTTTTCCAAAATATATTCAAAAAATAATTAAAAATGGACTTAAGGTTGAAAAAACTGAAATAGATTTAATTTTTAAAAATAATTTTAAAGAAAAAATATTGCTGAAAAATTTAACTATAAAGCCAAATAAACTTTTATTTTATAGAAAACTTTATATTTCATATCAAATTAAAATAAATGAAACAACTATAAATAGTAAAAACGAGTGTCTATTTAGCTTTACTTTTAAACCAAAAAAATGCAATATTCACATTTCTGCAAAAAATATATCTAGCGTATCTAAAGATATTGGAAATATTTATCCAATTTTAAACAAAATACCAATTATAGATGATGTTAATATGGAACTAAGTATAAATTTTGAAAACGATATTTTTATTCCATTGATTAAAATTTTTGCACAAAATACTTTTATAAAAATTAATAATAAAGCAGTTGAAATTAAAAATTTAGATATACAATCATCACTTTTAAAAGATGTTTTTTCAATAATGTATGCACAAATAATTATTGATAACGTTAAAATAGAAAGCCAAAAAGATGCAAATTTTGCAATACAAATATCAGATGATATTAAGGCTTTAAATGCCTTTATAGTAAACGTAAATCATGCAGATTTTAATAATATATCTAAAATATGGCCAAATGAATACCTCCATGAGGTAAAACAATTTATCACACAAAATAAAATTCAAAGTGAAGAAATTAAGGCTAAATTCAGCATTGAAAATAAAGATTGGAATATCGATATTCACGTAAAAGAATTGACAATATTATTGGATAAAATTTTATCACAAACGAATGCAAAAGATATACAAATTTCAGTAAATAAAAATAAAGTTAGCATAAATGCACCTTTAATTGACAATAATTTATTAAAAATATTTAAAACAAAAATTGATATAAATTACGAAAATCATAAAAATATTTATATGAATATTGATATCTCAAACATACGTGGCTCGGTAGGTAATATTTTGCAAAATTTACATAATATAAATAAGGATATTTACTCATTTTCAACAATAGTAAATGAAAGTATTTTTGGATATAAATGCAAGGAAAATTGCTCTAATTTTGAACTAAATAATACTAAAGTCTTCATACCACTTACATTTGATAAATCTTTTATAAAAAATATAGCAATTGAATCAAATGGAAAAATTGATATTGGAGATACTCAATTTTTTGAAAAACAATATCTTCATAGTGCAAATTTAAATATTAATAAAGAAAAAAATTCCGATAACTTTAAAATCATTTTCGATAAATTAAATCAATCAAAAATTTATATATTTAACAATAACGAACAAATAACGAAACTTGATACAAATATATCATACAAAGAAAGTGTAAATATAGAATCAAATTTATTTACAAATAAAGGAAAGGTACTTACTGCAATAGTGAATCCACAAAAAGATCAACTTGATATAAAAATTACAACAAATAGAGATATCGAAAATTATATAAATATAAATTTACACAGCGATAGCAATAAAATTGATCTACGTGGAAAAATAAGCAATGTTAACTTCAAATCCATGCTTCAAGAAAGTTTGCATTTTCCAAAAAGCAATACAAAATCACAAATATCAGAGTTTGATATAGATTTGGATATAGCTAAAATTAATTTACTTAATGACATCACTTTACAATCCTTATTGTTTCAACTTAAAACAAATAATAAATATTATTTGAAAAACTTATCTTTATACCTTAAGGCAGTTGATAAAGATGGAAATTTTGATGAACTTTCTATAAACAAGAATAACGCAAAAGATGATAACATCTTTACCATTAAGGGAAATAAGTTGATAAATTTATTAAATGGATTAATGGTGAATCAAGATTTACTGTACATTAAAAATCTAAATGGAAGCTTTGAATCTTTAGATAACTTAATAATATTCAACTTACAAACAGATAAAGTTGTTTTAAAAATCCCAATTGACAACTCACTAAAATCTTCAGCCATTAAAGTACTTATGCCAAGTTTTTCAATTGGTAAAAATGCTTTAAGTTATACAAAAATAAGCCTTGATGGTAAAGCATTTTTGTCAGAAAATTCAATAATTTTTAACATTGATGACTTTTTTGCAAAATCTAGTATATCCAAAATAACAACTCTTGGATATTACGATGTAACGAATGAATACTTGAGCATTGAAGGTAAAATAAACACTGCATATAAAATAAATCGTATTTTAACAGCCGAAGACATACCAGCTTTAAATAAAATATTAACACTTGGTAACAAAGATGGTGGATATGGAGTTATAAATTATACAATTTCCGATAAAATATCAAATATTAATGAAAAATCTGTAAAGATATCAGGGGACAGGAGTAATCTAATTATCGCCAGCGGCTTGATTTCAGTTAATCCGCTTTTAGCAATACCAATCGTCTTTACAAGCAAAGATGTTAAAGGTTAACGGAGATTTTTTTATTAAAATTAACATACAACAAACCCATTGCAGTTGCAACAATGCAAATTGAAATACTTTGATGTTTTGTGATTTTTTCTCCTAATATTATATACCCTAAAATAGAAGAAAATATGATATTGGTAAATTTTAATGGTTGCAACTTGGATACATCCGTCATGGAGTAAGCTTTTGCAAAAGTAATTCTTTCATATATATAACCACAAGACATGATTATAATCAAGGTCATATTTGTATAATTCATATTTGGAAGTGAATCTATCATAAAAAACGATGTAATTGAAATTGCAAGTATTCTAATATAAGATATAAATGAACTAGAATAACCTTTTTGAGTTAATTTTTTTAATAAAATCCATCCAATTCCCGAGATAATAAGATTTGAAAATAAAACACCATACCAAAAAAGATTATTTTTATTATCCATTTTCCAGTTTATTGAAATTATAACACCTAAAAAACATATCAACATTGCAATAATTGTCTTTAAATAGATTTTCTCTTTTAAAAAAATAAAGGCCAAAGATGACATAACGAAGGGGCTTAAGAAAACTAAAATTACAATATTATTAACCGGTAATTTTGTCCAACAAAAATTCATCGCATAGGCATCATATATTCCACATAGCACTGTAAACACAAAGAAATATATATCTTTTAATTTTATAATTTTAAAATATTTAATATAAAATGGCGTAAATAATACGCTAAAAATTGTTGTTTTATAAAATATAGACTGATAAACATTCAAATGATTGCCAATTGCGGAATATTTTAATACTATCATTAATAAAATAGATACGAATATTGCAGATAAATACAAAAAATGAGCTTTTATAGATTGATTTAAAGTATTCATACTTATATAAAAATAAACTAAAAAAACCTTAGTTAAAGCCAAATATTCCTAAATAAAATGGTGGGTTCGGTGGGGTTTGAACCCACGACCAATTGATTAAGAGCCAACTGCTCTACCAGCTGAGCTACGAACCCGATTAGACAATAAGATATTATTTTTAAATATCAAATGGTTTTTATGATTTTAAGGTAATTATAAAGAATTTGATATCCTTATATCACATTGGGGGAATAATGAATCTTATTTAACAAAAAATAAAACTGCAATAGCGATAAATGCTTCTTGAAATATCTAAATAAAGAAATTATTTAAGATATAGGTAATTGGAGTAAATGGGTTTATAGATATATACAAAAATATATACACTTTATTACAATACAAAAATTGCCTCTAAAACCTTAGAAATATACTGACACAAGAGTTAAAAAAGAAGATTGAGAAGTTTATAAAATTTTTATCAATAACAATAAAAAAAATGTTCAATTTTCCTATGGCTTGCATTTAGGGCTTTATTATTTAAGATTTAATTCAAAGGACGGTTTTAATATTCCATTTTACAAAAAACCTAAGACATTTACAAAAAGCTATATATTACAAAAATAACCAATCAAGGTAAAGTTATATATGTGGATAATGATTGTAACTTAATATATCACAACCTCCGTATATCGCTATATACACGACGATTATTTTATATTTTGGAATGTAGATGATGAAAGTCCAATACAGGCCATAAATGGCACGACTCTTATAAGAAGAATTGAATTTAAGAGAATTTTACATATAAAATCTGATTGACTTTCGCTTTATTGTAATAATTGATGATGTTGTTTATTTAGTTAATACTGGAAGTTATGGTGATTTTAAAATTGGTTAATTTATATTTTAGAGTGTCAAGTTATTTATAATTATCGATTAATATATTAACTTATATGCAATAAAAAGCATACTGATGCCAATTATAAAATCAAAACTTCGCCAAGTTAATTCTTTGGTGAATAACTTAATACACATCCCAGAGCTATATCCAAGTAAAATGAACCAAAAAGCAGATGCAAAAATACATCCTAAGAAAAATATATATTTTTCAATATGTAGATACTCTAAAGACAATCCACCTATTATTAAAGATGTATCAATCCACGCATGCGGATTTAATAAACTTACTGCAAGTGTTTTTAAAATTACAGCCTTGTTGCCATTATTTTTTATATCTAAAATTTTGTATGGGTTTTTAGAAATTGCCTTTTTAAATGAGTTTACACTGTAACATACTAAAAAAATTACCGCTGAAAATCGAAAAATCTGTGTAATTAATGGATATTGTTCTAAAAATTTACCAAGTCCAAATATACCAAATGTTATCAAAAAAACATCGCATATAATACACAAAATAACTACTTTTCTGATATTTTGTTTTTTTAGTCCGCATTCCAAGACCCAAGCACCCTGCATTCCAATTGCCATTATTTGCGCTAAACTTGATATAAATCCATTAATAAAAATTTCCATAAATATGCCATTAAAGCTTTAATTTTAATTTTTCCATCATTTCTTTTGCGGCATTTTTTTCAGATTCTTTTTTAGATCCTCCTATGCCAATAAATTTTTCATTAACACCATCTATGGAAACTTCAATTATAAATAATGGCTCATGGTCTGTACCTTTAACTTCTTTTAGTGTATATTTTGGCAAAACATGAAATTTAATTTGAGACCACTCTTGTAAAAAACTTTTTGGATCAAGTAAATTTACTGTAGAAACTTTATCTATAAATGATTTCCAATGTTTTTTTATAAATTTTATTGCATTTTCAATTCCACCATCTAGAAATACAGCCCCAATTAAAGCTTCCATTACATTTTCTAAATTTGATAAATTTTTCCTACCATTATACTTATCTTCACCTATAGACATTATAATATATTTCTCTAAATTTATACTTTTTGCAACTTCAACGCATATAGCTCCACAAGCAAGATTTGAGTATTTTTTAGATAACTGCCCCTCAGAGTCATCTGGAAATTTTTGAAACAATATATCGCCAAGAACGAAACTTAAAACCCTATCTCCCAAAAATTCAAGCCTTTCGTAATTAAATGGCTTACTTCCTTTCTTGAAATCGCAATTGCTGTATTCAAATTTATCTTGAAAAATATCATCCATTTTTGCATCAATTACACCCTTGTAATCCTTTGTTTTAACGGATATTTTGGAACTTGGATGAGTTAACGCTTCTATTAACAATGTAGTATTTTTAAATTCATACCCACATACAAGAAATAAATCTTCATAAGATGATATATGAGATTTTGATATAATTTTGTTATTAAATACTGGCGACATATTGAAACTATGAAACTCTTTGGGAAGTAAAATATTCTATATTTTGCTTTAACAATAAGTCATTTTCAAATAAATCAACAGCAACAACTTCATTTCTTTTATTCACTTTTTTTTTTACCTCATCCCCGCTTCCAAATAATATATTGTTAATAACTCCACCTATTCCACGTTTTGCACGCAATTCAGCTAAATGATTCTGATGTGATAATTCTGTGGATTTTTTTGCAGAATTATTTACATTGTATTCTGTATGAATTTTTTTCAATAAAGTCTCTCTTGAGGCGTCTTTTATTTCACCTATCATATAATCATTTTCAATCATAAATGAATTATCTTCATCAAAATTTGTAAAATTTTCTTGAATATTTTGCTTTTGCGTCGCATCATGCTTAATATTTATCATTTTCTCAACTTCATTACTATTAACTTCCTTTTCTATATAGTCTTGTTCTATTTCATTTGATGTATTTTTCGTAAATTTATTCTCTTCGTAATTTATATTTTTATGTTTAGATTCTGAGATTACTATATTTTGTTGTTGAATATTTTCAGATTCATCTTTAATCTCCCCAACGCCAGTTGCAACAACTGAAACCCTTATGAAGCCATCATGCTTTTCGTTAAATATTGCTCCAAATATAATATTTGCACTTTCTTCAAGATTAGACCTAATGGTTTCCACTGCATCATTAACTTCAAATAATGTCATATCAGATCCGCCAGTAATATTAATTAACACGCCTTTTGCTCCATTTACAGAGGAAATATCTAATAATGGATTAATAATAGCGAGTTCGGATGCTTTAACTGCTCTATCTTCACCAGTTGCCTCACCTGAGCTCATCATGGCTCTACCCATGTTTTTCATTACGGTTTTTACATCTGCAAAATCCAAATTAACCAATCCCGGCATAGTAATTAAATCTGTAATACATTTAACGCCACTATATAAAACTTCGTCAGCAATCTTAAAAGCATCAACAAAAGATGTTCTTTCATTAACCACTCTAAATAAATTTTGATTTGGTATAACTATAAGAGTATCAACGTGCTTTTTTAATTCCAAAATACCACCATCTGCAATTTTTTGACGAGATTTCCCCTCAAAATCAAAAGGTTTAGTTACAACTCCAATTACAAGAACCCCTAAAGATTTTGCAATTTCCGCAATAACAGGTGCTGCACCAGTACCAGTTCCGCCACCCATTCCAGCAGTTATAAAAAGCATATTTGCACCAGATAAAATTTCCTTTATTTGATCCTTTGTTTCCTCTGCTGCAATTTTTCCAATCTCAGGCAACGCCCCTGCGCCAAGCCCCCCAGTTACCTCTTTTCCAATTTGAATTTTACTTTCTGCTAATGAATACTCCAAAGATTGCGCATCTGTATTCACAACATAAAACTCAACGCCATCAAGACCTAATCTTATCATGTTATTTACAGCATTTCCACCTGCACCACCAACTCCAAAAACCAACAATCTAGGCTTAAAGCTATTGCTTGAATTTGCAACTTTAATTGAATCTAACGATAAAGACATAAAAAATAAAAATAACTATAAAAAACTATTAAATCTTACCGCAACTGTATTTAAAATATTACAAAACTTATTTGTAATATCGGATTTATATTTTTTAATCTGATAGGCATCTTTCGTATGTTGCATGAATTTCTTTATAACACCATGCATAATGTAATATTTCATTTTTTCAAAATCATCTTCTTGTTCACTTTGAGCAAGGCAAACAGGAACATCAAAAATATTTTTTGCAATATCCCTTGTAAATTCAAGGTTTTTTAAATCTCCATCTATAGTAATACTTGTCACTCCAACTCCATTGCTATATATATCTTTATTTATTAGCATGAATAATTTTTCCACCCCTTTGAAAATAACTTTTTTTAATTTATTTTTGTCTATACTGACGTCATTTATATTAGCATAATCAATAATGCCTGCCCCACTTAGATATAATTTAAAAAATTTACCCGCAGTCCTAATATCAATGTTAAATTCTTTTGCAATTTGGGATACAATAAAATTAGATCCAAATTGAATCAATCCATTCTTCTCCACCCCTAGATTTCCAATAACACAAAAATCAATTTCATTGCTGGAAATATTTATCAAAAGATGGTTATCATTTTGTTCATTAAGATTGCAAAAGCCATACCTCATTCCATAGCTTACTGGCATTACAAATTTCATATTTAAATTACAAGAATGCATAATACTTTGCAATTTATTTGAAATATCGTGCAATAAATATAAACCAAGATTTATAGATTTTACAGAATCTCCAGTTGTGTATTTTAAATCACTTACTTTTTCACCATTTTTTAAAATATATGCAATATGTTCAATATCTAAAAGGGTATTATCATTTTTGTGATTATTAAAGTGCATCCAAATATCATTTTTCATTTTAAATAACACCGAGCTGTCAAAGTTTATATTAAAATAGAAATTATGTGCAAAGGAAAATTTTTGCATTATAAAAAATGAATCTGGTAGAGATAAAACTATATCCACTATATTTTCTTCAGATGTAAGTTCGAGTTTTTTAATTAATTTAATAAGTCTTGTTTCAAGTAAAGACATATTGTTCAAAAACCTCTCGTTATTAATATATCCATCTATTTCATCAAAAGCACTTGCTATGATGTTGTATTTATTGGTTTTAAAATCAAGTTTTGCCACCACTCCTATTATAGATACATCTTTAATGTAGATAAATGTACAAATTTCGTTCTCTTTCAAGCTACTTCAATTAAAACATAAATAAACCATATTCAATATAAATTAATATACAAGTTAAATTTATATTTTTTATTTGTTGAAATCTTTGTTAATATTTCACTTGACAGTTAGGTAACTCTTGTTTAAAGAAAGTATAATTGGTTTTATTGCATAAATGTTTAGCGACATAGAGAATGAAAAAGGAATTATAAATATATCCATAGAGAAAGAAATGCAAAATTCATATCTTGAATATGCAATGAGTGTTATAGTTTCCCGCGCGATACCAGATGTAAGAGATGGCCTTAAGCCGGTTCATAGAAGAATTCTATACGCAATGAATGAAATGGATTGCGCTTATAATAAAGCACATAAGAAATCCGCAAGAGTTGTAGGTGAGGTTATGGGTAAATACCACCCACACGGGGATTCAGCGATTTATTTTGCAATGGTAAGAATGGCTCAAGATTTTTCAATGAGAGAAAGATTGGTTGATGGACAAGGTAATTTTGGTTCAATTGACGACGATCCTCCAGCGTCCATGCGTTATACAGAAGCAAGGCTTACAAAATTAGCGTACACAATGCTTTCTGATTTAGATAGAAAAACTGTAGATTTTAAAGATAATTATGATGGTTACGAACAGGAGCCGGTTGTTTTACCATCATCTTTTCCAAATATTTTAGTCAATGGAACCGAAGGAATAGCAGTTGGAATGGCAACAAATATTCCAACTCATAACTTAGGAGAAGTTATAGATTGCTGCCTTGCGTATTTACAGAATCCAAATTTAACAAATGAAGAAATTATAGAAATAATACCAGGCCCAGATTTTCCAACTGGTGCAACAATTATTGGCAGAAAGGGCGCAATGGAAGCTATATCAACTGGACGCGGATCGGTTATAATGCGTGGAATTACAAATATAGAAGACATGAAAGGTGGCCGACAGTCAATAATTATAACAGCAATTCCATATCAAGTTGTTAAAACTCGCTTAATTGATAAAATTGTTGAATTAATAAAGGACAAAAGAATTGATGGAATATCTGACATAAGAGATGAAACAAATAAAAAGGGTATAAGGGTTGTAATAGAGTTAAAAAAAGATGCACACGCTGATGTAATTTTAAATCATATATATAAATATACTCCATTACAAACAACATTTTCATATAACATGTTGGTTTTACACAACATGAAACCAGAGTTGATGAATGTTCGCCAAATAATAAAGGCATTTGTGGAATTCAGAGAGGATGTCGTAACTCGCAGAATTACTCACCTTTTATCCGTCTCTAGGGATAAAGCTCACGTAGTAATAGGACTTTGCGTGGCGGTTGATAATATAGATGAAGTTATTCAAATTATTCGCTCTTCAGATGATACAGTTGAAGCAAGGAAAAGACTTGGTGAAAAAGCTTGGCCCGCAAATCATGGAATAGAGAGATTAATTACACTTGTTCATGATAAAAATAATACCGTAGTTGAAGGAAAATTTTATTTTACAGAATTACAAATCAAAGCAATCCTGGAAATGAGACTATCTAAATTAACAGGCCTTGAAAAGGGTAAATTAGTTTCTGAACTTGAAGAGCTTGGCCTTGAAATTGCAGAATATCTTTCAATTCTATCAAGTAAAGAAAGAATAACAAATATAATATCTGAAGAATTAATTAAAATTAAAGATGAGTTTGCAACGCCAAGAAAAACAGAGATTTTGATTGATGAAGTTGGTGATGCAGATATTGAATCTTTAATACCTCGTGAAGATATGTTAGTTACCATGACAATAAATGGCTTTATTAAAAGGAATCTTTTGAGCGATTACACCTCTCAAAGACGAGGAGGAAAGGGTAAAAAAGGCATGGAAACTAATGAAGATGATGTAATATCTGATTTATTAATTTCAAATACACACCAAACAATTTTATTCTTTTCAAATTTAGGAAAAGTATATAAAATGAAAACTTACCAACTTCCACTTGGTGGAAATAACAAGAAAGGAAGAGCTATTGTAAATATTTTACCATTACAAAGTGGTGAAAAAATTAATAATTTAATTCCAATTCCGGAAAGTAAAGAGGATAGAGATGGTGCTAATTTAGTTTTTGCAACAAAAAAAGGAAATATTAGGCGATCTGATATGCTAGATTTTGAAAGTATAAATTCTAGTGGAAAAATTGCAATAAAATTAGATCTTGATGATGCTTTGATAAACGTTGCCATGGCAAGCAATAGTCAGCATGTTATGTTGTGTTCTAAAAATGGAAGTGCGATAAGATTTGCGGTAGATGATTTAAGGGTTATTAAAAGTCGCTCATCCGATGGCGTTCGTGGCATGAATCTTGGAAGAGGTGATGAAGTTGTGTCCATGTGTATTTTAAATGGCCATGAAAGAGATATTGAGGTAAGAGATGAATATTTATCCATTCCATATCAAAATAGAATTAAAATGAAATTTGGTACAGAAATTGATGTTTTATCTGAAATTAATAATCTTAAGAAAGAAGATGGTAGCCCAAAAATTACCATAGATCATAAAATTATTTATGAAATGTCTAACCAAGAGGAATTTTTACTTGCAATCACTGAAAATGGTTTTGGTAAAAGAACTTCAGCCTTTGAATACAGAATTACAAACCGTGGCGGAAAAGGTGTAATAAATATCAATACATCAAGTAGAAATGGCTGTGTAGTTTCAACATTCGTTGTATCTGATGAAGATGATATAATGTTAATTACGAAGTCTGGGAAATTAATTCGTTGCAAAGTGAAGCATATTTCAGTATTTGGAAGAAATGCCCAAGGAGTTAAAATTATCGATGCGTCAAAAGATGATAAAATTGTGTCTGTTGCAAAAATTGAAAATGGTAGCGATATAAACGATGAATCTGATATCGATACAACAGATGGTGTATTTACTGATATAGTTGATCAAGATTTAAGAAGTTAATAATTTTTGTTATTGGTGAAAAATAAATTCACCAATATAAAATTTAAGCTAAAAATAATTTTCCTTAATAAAATTATTAAAATCTACATCTTAATAACGATTATTGGCGTTATTAAACATTGTCAAGGTTTTACTAAGTTAATGAATTTGTCAGTAAATATTTTACAAACTAACAATTACAACTGCAGGTTTAATGACCCTTTCATAAAGAGAATAACCCCCGCTTAAGACTTGAATTATCATGCCACTTTCTACACCTTCAACTTTAACCTGAGACACAGCATCATGTAGCTGTGGATTAAATTTTTCATTTATAGGATAAATTCTCTGCACCCCATTTTTTTCTAAAAATTTAGATATATCAATAAGATTTATATTAATTGCATCATAAAAATTTTTAAAATTTTTCACTTCATCAAGCTCATCTTGCTTAACATTCGAAGTTGATAAATAAAAATTATCCAACAATAAGGCTAAATCTTTAATTACAGATGAAAGAGTATATTTAACCATAGAATCCTTTTCTAGGTTTAATCTTTTCTTTGTATTTTCAACATCAGCTAAAGTTCGCAACAAAGTGTCTTTAAGATTTGCATTTTCATCTTGCAATTTTTGTATTTCAGTTACTTCGGAGTCTTTAATTTCAGTTACTTCGGAGTCTTTAATTTCAGTTACTTCGGAGTCTTCTATTTTATGTTTTTTAAATTTATCTGTAAAATTTCCTGTTTGTTTACTCATAAATCAATAAATAATTAATTATTAAGCAATATATAATGAATAATTTCTTTTTTCAAGTAAAAAATTATATTTTTTCAATTTCAGCTTTTAAAATTTCATTAACCTTTGCAGGGTTGGCTTTGCCCTTGGTTAATTTCATAACTTCTCCAACAAAAAAACCAAATAATTTTTGGTTACCATTTTTATAAGATTCCAGCTGGGATGAATTGTTGGTTAATACTTCTTTAATCAAAATGATTATTTCAGTAGTATTATCAATTTGCTCAAGCCCTAGATCTCTTACTAATTGCAATGGAGATTTTTTATTACCACACTGTGCAGATATAAACATTTCATCAAGCACTGTTTTTGCAATTTTACCATTTATTTTTTCATTTTTTATTAAATCTAAAAGTTCAATTATATCACTTGGAATTATTGGTGATTTTTCAATTTGAATTTGATCTTTATTCAATCTACCCAAAAGTTCAATCATAACCCATGTATATGCAAGTTTTGGATCATGAAACTTTATAATTTCATCAAAATAAAAACTATACTCAATACTTTCCGATATAATAATTGCTTCTTTTTTTATAATACCATAAGATAAATATCTCTCAAGTTTCTGCATTGGTAATTCGGGCAAATTTTTCTTTATTTCCTCAATTACATTACTGGATATAACAAGAGGAGGTAAATCTGGATCTGGAAAATACTTATAATCATTTGCATCTTCTTTTTTTCGCATACCCCTTGTTTCAGATTTATCTGCATCAAAAAGCCTTGTTTCTTGAAAAACAATTCCACCGCTTTCAATAATACTTATATGCCTTTTTGCCTCAAATTCAATTGAAAATTGCAAAGATTTTAATGAATTTAAATTTTTAATTTCACACCTCGTGCCTAATGCAGTTTCACCAATTTTTTTAACCGACACATTTGCATCAACACGCATAGAACCTTCATCCATATCTGCATCCGATGAACTTAAAGCTCTCAAAATTGACCTTATTTTTTTTACATATTCACTTGCTTCAAAAGGAGATGACATGTCTGGTTTTGAGACAATTTCCATTAAACCAATTCCAGCTCGATTATAGTCAAGACAGGTTTTGTTAAAAATTAAATCATGAATTGACTTTCCGGCATCTTGCTCTATATGAATTCTTTCAATATTTATTCTTTTTTCGCTTTTATTTTCATTTTCTATATCTATAAACCCATTTTCAACTATAGGTTTATAAAATTGAGTAATTTGATACCCAGAAGGTAAATCTGGATAAAAATAATTTTTTCTATCAAAATAAGAAACTTCATTTATAGTAGCATTTATGGCAATTCCAACCTTTATAACTTGCTTAATTGCATTCTGATTTATAACAGGCAAAGCACCAGGAAGTGCAATGTCCATGGGTGATATATTAGTATTACTATTTGAATTCCAATTGGTATTAGATTTTGAAAATATTTTACATTCATCTTTTATTTGCGCATGAATTTCAAGGCCAATTACAATTTCATATTTTTGACCATCATTTCCAGTTAAAATCATATTTTCTAATAATTTTTATCTAATACACACTAAAACGAACTCAAATTATATGCAACTATTTTTTCATCTTCTTGTGTCTTTAAAAATAAATAAAATGGAAAATATGGACGTTAAAAGCCACGTTTCCCATAAACTATATGATATTATATATAAAACAAAAAAATTATATATAATCCCAGCCTTTAATGCAAAATCCATTTTACCTTGACTTATATCTATTATTTTTAAAATATTTTTTATAAAATATATAAACACAAAAATTCCAAAAATTCCAATTTCAAATAATATTTGTAAAATAAAATTATGAGGATGAAACCCAGCATTATAGAGAATGTTAACTTCGTTTATCTTGGAAACATCTTCGTTTCCTAAATGATACTTTTTGGATATTTTTTCCATTTCTTCTTTTGTTATAATAAAGCAATTTTTATCACTTTCATAGAATCTTGATGCCTTAAAGCCATTTCCAGACAAAGGATTTTCAATAAATTTATCTATTGAAAATTTTGCAATGCAGATTCTATGTTTAAAGCTTGCCTCTAAATTTGGCAATGTTTGAAAAACTTTATTTATATTAGTAAAATATATTATACTTGGAATAAACATTGAAATAAAAATTATAAATAAAATAATTTTTTTCTTTGCATTATAAATTGAGATTTTATAAAAATATAAACATATAAATGGCGAGGTTAAAAACGATACTTTTGCTGTAGCAGAGTGATTTTTAAAAATAATAAAACCAATTATAAAGTAAAGTAAAATTATTAATGTATTTAAAGTTAACTGTTTTGGAATTTTAAAATAATCTTTTTTATAAACCAAAAGATAATAGATAGACATCATTAATCCCAAAGATTTTCCATTAATGTGGGAATTTCCACCAAAGATGTAATATGTAAAATACATTAAAATGGCAAGTAAATATCCATAAAAAAAGTATAAAATACTAGCTCTCTCTAAGCTGTAATTACGTAGAATGTAAACTACAATAAATAATAAAAATACAAATAATACAAATGCCTTTAGTGAAAATATTATATTTGGTGACGCAAAAACTGCAAATCCACATAATAAAATAATTTCAAATATATTTTTTCTAATATCTTTATTTAAAAAATTTAAAGTTACAATATGCTTTATTTCGTCTTTTAGGGTTTTATGTTTATATGCTATATAAAGTGAATATAAAAAAGTTAAAGCTAGCAATATATTTGCAGTTCTTGGGTTGTAAGCTATAGTTAAACCTGTAAGAAATGTTAAATATTTTTCAAAAATTTTCATAAAATAAATATAATTTTGTTATTCAAATACAATTTTAATTCTAGATTCAGATTTATCATTTAAATTGGTAAGTCTCATTGTGTTTTTAGAAATTATTTTTGATTTTCCGCTATTAACATTATAAATAACACTATGGGCAAATAAAATTTTACCTTTTTCGACAATCTTTACGGCATCCGTAAACACTATATCCCCAGAATAACCAAAGTATTCGGCATTTTTCGATGTAATATGCATTTCTGCATCCTCTAAAGACACATTACCCTTTGCCAAAACTCTTTTTACATCAGATGAAAACATAGCATTTTCATTACCCATATTAATTTCAGTTTTTATTTTATTGTCTTTTTGTATTTTTGTTTCACTTTTTGTAAAATCAACGCTAATCATGTCTGCATTTAAAACATACTTCATGTGTTCAACTTTTACATTTTTATATAGAATAAAAATTTTTTCAATAATATCAATTTCACCCATATCTGCATTTGCTTTTGTGATCTGATTTGTTTTGGTATTATTTGCAATCAATGAAACATTCGTGTTTAAAATAACTTTATTAGATTTTGTGTTATATTTTAAATTCAAGGCAGATAAATTGTATGAATAATAATCTTTCATACTGAATATTATAGGATTTTTACCAATAATTTCCCCACTTTTCATATCACATTCAAGTTTGTCAAATTTTGCATTATTATCATCTTTATCGTATATAGATGTGTTTTCGTATAATGTTAAATATTTTTCATCCTTTATTGATCCATTTGGAGATTGTAAAAAAAAAGTATATCCATCTTTTTTAGATTTCATAGTTGATTTTACAAAAGATAAATTTAATATATTGCCATCTTCATTTGGAGTTACTTTTTTTGCAAAAATTTCAATATCAATGGTTTTATTAAAAATATTCATAGACATGTTTGTGGCGTTTATAGAGCCAAAAAAGCTAATATTTTTTGCTTTTATACTGTAATCTTTGCCGCTTAACATTATTCCTAAAATTTTTGTTTTATATCTTGTAAATCCAAAAACCAAGAACATTAATATAGTCAAAAATATTATAACTTTAATTAATTTTTGATACTTATTTTTTCTATTTGCATATTTAAATAAATTTTTTTCTACTCTTAAATCAGACATTTCAAAATATACCTATATAACACATTATATGTGTAAATATATTCACAATCTTATTATATTAATCAAGTGTTTTTTTAAATGACTGTCAAATATTTCAATTGTTATTTTTCCAATTTCAGAATTTGCATGAATTATCTTGATTATATTATCGCATTCTGCAACAATTGCAAAATGTAATCTATTATTTTGCATATACAGTATTAAAATATCTCCATGCTGTAAATTATTATTATTTTCCAAAACAACAAAACCAAGACCCTCTAAATTCAAAATAAATTTTTCGATAAAAATAAAATCATTCGTTTTATATAAATTTTTCGATAAAAATGATAGAATATTTCTAACATCAAAACCAGAATTATGTAAAGAAAAAATGACAACCCCTATGCAATCAAAAGTGTTTTGATCATTAATTTTATTTATATTTAAAGTTAAACTTTTGCATGCTTTATATCCTTTCCCAATGCATTTTTCGGCATTTTTTACAATAAAACTATTCATAAACTTGACAAACAATATTTTAGATATACCGTGTTATAATATTCTTGGAAGCTGTGAATAAAGTAATATTTTTCATTTTGGGAATTGCAAGTGGAATGCCTCTTGCCCTAAGTGGGTCTACGCTTTCAATGAGATTAATTGATTTACAAATAAACAAGTCGACAATTGGAGCTCTTAGTATTTTGGGCTTTGCGTATTCGTTAAAATTTTTATATTCGCCAATTTTAGACTATTTTAGTATTCCATTTTTAAAAAACTTCCTACCAAGAAGAAGAGATTGGCTTTTATTATCTAGTATATTTTGTGGTATTGGAATGCTTTTTGCATCCACTGCTTCATCTTCAAATGATATATTATTAATTTCCATATCTGTTTTTGTAATTGCATTGTCTTCTACTATTTTTGACATATCCTCCGATGCCCTTAGAATTGAAGTAACTTCAAAAAATCAACAAGGTTTCATATCCTCAATTTTCGTTTATGGTTACAGAGTTGGAATGTTAATTACTGGTGGATTTGCTCTATTTTTGGCGGACAAAGTTTCTTGGAAAATTACATATTTAACAATATTTATAATTTATATTTCAATATCTTTAATTGGAATCTTATTATCATTAAAGATTAACTCTTTTACAAACTATGAACCAATACAAAAAACTGATTATAAAATTTATAAATTTAAAAGTATTTTTTTAAATCCTTTTATGGATTTACTAAGAAGACCATATGCAAAAACATTTCTTCTAACAATTGCTTTATTTAAAATTACAGACGCATATGTTGGGCATATGATGAATCCATTTTTAACTGAAATTGGATTTTCAAAAACAGAAATTGCAACTATAGTAAAGGGATTTGGATTTTTTGCAACCCTTATTGGTTCTGGTTTAGGTGGTTGGCTTACAACAAAATTATCCATAGGTAAAATAATTATCTTTTCACTTATTTTACAAATTTTTGCAAATCAACTATTTATTATACAAAATTACTTTGGGCACAATGCCATTATTTTGTCCTGCGTTATTGCAATTGAAAATTGCTCAAGTGCAATAGGAAATATTGTTTTAGTATTTCTTATATCAAGAGCATGTAATTTAAAATTTAGTGGCACTCAATATGCGGTAATATCTTCCGTTGCATCATTTTCAAGGGGTATTTTAAGCCTTGGGTCTGGGTTTCTTGCCACAAATCTTGGGTGGAATGCTTTCTTTTTTGTATCGGGCTTAATGGAAATTCCATGTATATTGATAGCTTTATTTTTAATAAGAAAAAAATTATTTTAATAATGCAATCTATATATACTAAAAACCATTAATAATAGCCTGCATTTCCTTTAAATCACCGCTACAGTGCATCACTACGTCAATTCCAGCATCGAAGCATTCTTTGGAAATTTTATATAAAATTTTACATCTTTCATCAGTTGTTTCGTAGATTTTTTTTTCGTAAAAATTCACCCCCTCATATCCACAAGATACATTTTTATCAAAATATTTAATCATAGCGCCCATTTCAATCGCATCAGTTAACAAAAGTCCATTAAAGATATTATCTTTTATGTATTTAATAGCTTTTTTGGAAATAGTAAATGGCTTTTCACTGTCCAGTGATTCATAGATAACATGTGCCGTCATTGCTAAGTTGCAATCTTTTGATAAATTTTTAAATACCATGAAATCTGAGTTATTTAACTCTTCTAAGCTTGATTTTACAATTGGTAGATTTATATGACTGTCAATATCAGCTCTTCCATGCCCAGGGATGTGCTTTAAAACGCAATCTATTCCTAATTTTTTGGAATATTGAATAAATTTTCTACAAAATCTTGTTACGATTTCTTGGTTTTCACCGAAAGATCTATCTGAAATTAAATTAGTTTCCACTGGATATAAAATATCACAAACTGGCGCAAAATTAATATCAAAACCTAAATCTTTTAATTCATATGACATAGCTATGATATTTTTTTTAACAGACTTTCCCCAAATATCACCACCTTCTTTATATTTTTGAGCAAATTCAAAACTAGATAGGTATTTTTTTGTAAAATTAATTCTTTGCACCCTTCCCCCTTCCTGATCTACGCAAATTTTAACACCTTCACCAAGTTTATTTTTAATATCTTTATTTAATTTCATTACTTGATCTTTAGATTCAATGTTCCTTGTGAATAACGCTATTCCAAATAAATCAATTTTTTTAAATAAATCAATTTCTTTTTGCGATAATTCGTACGACTTAATGCCAAAAATATATTTTTTCATGATACAAATTTAATCAAGAAGTACTTTATTCTTGATTTTTTTAAAAAGCAATATTACTGTTAATTAATTTTGTATGTTTTTATTAAATTTTTTTCTTTTTTAACATTAATATTGTGTTTATTATCAAGCATTGTTAATGCGGAAATTGTAAAAGATGTTATACTTACAAAAGAAGGTAGAATCGATAAAGACGCAATATTACTATATTCTGGAATTACCATTGGTGAAGATTTAAAAAAAGAAGTTATATCAGACGCAATTAGAAATCTTTATGAAACTGAGTATTTTTCATCCATTAAAATTGACTTTCAAGATGGAATTTTGACATTTGATTTAATTGAAAATCCAATTGTTAATAAGGTTTATTTGGATGGGTCAAAGCTTTTCAGTTACGATCAAATAAAAACTGAGTTGCTTACAAAAGAAAGAGGTATATATTCACGTGCAAGAATGAAATTAGATGCACAAAGATTACAATCTATATATCAAACATACGGCTTTACATCAGCAATAGTTGAGCCAAAAATTGTAATTATGAGTAATAATAGGCTTGATGTGATTTTTGAGGTTGATGAAGGCGATGCTGCAACTATAAAAAGAATTGATTTATACGGAAATAAAAACATTATATCGGAAAATATTTATGATATAATTCCATTAAAACAAAAAAAAAAATTCAATCCATTTTCAAAAGGTTCAAGATATGAAAAAGGTGCAATGGATATATTGCAGACAAATATTGTAAATTTTTACAGAGAAAAAGGCTTTATTGATATATCAATAGACGATACAGTGGTTCAAATTGCAAGGGACAATCCTCAAGTAATAATTGATTTACACATAACAGAGGGGGTACAATACATAGTTAATAATATATTAATTGAAAATAATGTGTTAAACTTAAATACGCCAAAAATCAAGTTTTTACAAAAAACAGGAAATATATATAGCCAAGAAAAATCATTAAAAGATGTAAATAAAATTTATAATTCAATATACAAAGATGGCTTTGGATATGCAAATGTTCGCTCCGAGATAAGAAATAAAAACGGAAATAGGCTTGATATTGTATATGTCATTTCAGATGATGATGTAAAAATGATAAAAAATATCAATATAATTGGAAATAAAATATCAAAAGATTACATAATCAGAAGAGAATTATTATTTCAAGATGGATCAGTTTTAATCCAAAAAGATTTAGATAGGTCTGTAAATAGATTAAGGTCTTTGGGGTATTTTAAAGACATTCAAATCAAAAAAGAAAACACACAAAACCCAAAAGAAATTATTATTAATATTGAAGTTATAGAGGAAGATAGACGTGGACATTTAACTTTTTCTGCTGGATATTCTAATTTTGCAGGAAAAGAGTTATCATTTGGTTTTGCAAAATACAATTTAGGTGGAAGTGGATATGATGTTTCAACTGATTTCACAACATCTAGGATTATGAAAAATATAAGCTTTGGAGTTGGTACAGCAAGATTTGGAAACTCCAAATTCGGAGGTGGTATTGATTTCAATATATCATCATTTGATGCAAGAAGATATGGCATTAACTATTTAAGTAAATCATTTAGCGTTGCCCCACATGTATCATATAGACTTGATGATAATTTATTTCACACAGTAACATATTCGTACACAAACAGCAATATGAGTAATGTTCCAAATCAAAATGCAAAATTTGAAAACTCACTATATTATAATCAATATATTAATACAAAAACATCAGCAATTTCAAATTCATTGATATATGACACAAGAGATAATTTTGTATTACCAAATATGGGTAATAGATTTAGCATAAATCAAACAATTGCAGGACTAGGTGGAACACAAAAATTTATTAAACATGATTTAGAATTAACAACTTATCAACAATGGATAAACAAAGCATCTCCCACTATGCTCTCATTTCATGCTGGTAATGTAACTGGATACGGACATCAAGATGTATTGTTTCAAAATAGGTACTTAGTTTCATATTATAATATGCGTGGTTTTGGTTACGGAGGAATTGGCCCAAGAACAATCGAAACCACACCAAATGGACAGCAGCAGGTTGGAACTATATCCTACAGGGGAAATAATTATGCAATTGCAACATTTGAGCAACATTTTCCATTCCCATTTATGAAAGACTCTTCTGCTAGATGGTATGGTTTTGCGGATTTTGGAATGCTTTATGGATTTGATGGACAGTCTAATATAGTAAATTCAATTGGAAATACAGAAAGAATTATAGATTCCAAAGCAATTAGAAGCGCGTCTGGTTTTGGTATAGCTTTTCCTTCAATGTTTGGAGTTATAAGACTTGATTATGCAATTAAAATTGATGCACAAAAATATGATAATATTCAAAAATTTCGTATATCACTTGGCGGAATGCCGTTAACTTAATATAAGTTGTAAATTGTAAAAATATTTTTAACCTTTTCATATACAAATTAAAATCTTAAAAATAATACATTATTTTACCGCAAAAACAGATATTATAGAATATGTTACTTTATTGTGTTTTTTAAAAATTTCATCCGCCATGGAAATAATGCTTTTTGTAATTGGTGTATGTATTTTTTTCACCATACAATTACTTTCGCCAATTTTACGTATTTCATGTAAAGCTTCAAATATACTATCATATTTTATGCTTTTTTTTTCAATACAAGTAACGATACTTTTAAAACCACAGGATTGAATTAAGCTTCCAGCCATTTTGATATCTATAATTGGTAAAAAATGATTAATAAAGTCATTTCCATTTTGCATGTAACTTTCAAAAAAAGCTTGACTTAGTTCAATAAGGTTATCATTTCCTAGGAAGCTTCCAAAAAAGACAGCACCTTCATTCATTTTATTGTAAATTTGAATTAAATATTGCCTTATATTATTTATTTTATGCATATTATTTATCGAAAATACAAGATGAAATGTTTTATCAATATTCATAATATTGCCTTCATATATTGAATAGTTATTATAAATTACATTTTCAATATTCGCTTCATCACATTTTTTTGATAAATAATTTGTTTTTGTATCAATGATTAAAGCGTTTTTAGGTTTAAATTTTATTAAATCTGTCAAATTATAAAATATCTCATCATATAATTCTTTTTCTAACAATTGTAGAGAATTTTCTCGTTTTATTTCATATTTTTGTATTAATTTTACATCAAACATCTTGCAAATTAAATATTATATAATATAATTATAATTATGAATATTTGATATGTCAAACCATATTTCTTGCTTATTTGCAAAGTATATAACTTTGCGTTTTGGGTTTGCAATAGCCACATCATTCATAATAATGCTTTTAATAATGCCTTGGGGTATAAAGTATCTTAAAAAATTTCAAAAAAACGGTCAACCAATAAGAAATGATGGTCCAAAAAGCCATTCTTTTAAAAAAGGAACCCCAACCATGGGTGGCATTTTTATGGTTTTCTCAATAATAGTATCTTCATTAATATGGTGCAGTATACATGAGTATAAAGTGTTAATAACACTTGCAACTATTTTAATATTTTGTATAATAGGTTTTTTTGATGATTATAAAAAATTAACTAAAAATAATACAATTGGATTACGCAGTAAATGGAAGTTTATAGCTGAAATTATTATATCAATTATATTGGTATATATTGCATACAAGATAAATCCACAGCAATCCAACACAAACTTATATCTTCCAGTTTTTAAAAATGCATTTATATCAATGGGTTTTTTATATTTTATATTCACAAGTTTTGTCATCACTGGGTCAAGTAATGCCGTAAATCTTACAGATGGACTTGATGGACTTGTTTCCATGCCACTATTTTTAGCTGCATTAACATTGGGAATTGTAGCATATCTTTGTGGGGATTTTAAATATGCTGAATATTTACACATGTTTCACATTCAAGGTGCTGGAGAGTTGGCAATTATTTGTGGCTCTATGATGGGTGCTTGCCTTGGTTTTTTATGGTTTAATGCCAAACCTGCAGATATTTTCATGGGAGATACTGGAAGCCTTGCTTTGGGTGCAGGTATTGGTATAATTTCGGTATTAATAAAACATGAAATATTATTATTTTTTGCTGGAATGATATTTGTAATAGAGGCTATAAGCGTAATATTACAAGTGGGATCTTATAAATTACGAAACGAAAAACGAATATTTCTAATGGCACCACTCCATCATCATTACGAAAAAAAGGGAATAGCAGAAACCAAAGTTGTAGCAAGGTTTTGGATTGCATCATTCTTTTTTACACTAATTGCACTTGCAATGATTAAATTAAAATAATAAAATTATATAACTATATGGATAAAGAGTTGTTTAAAAAATCTAAGTCTTGGGCAATGCAGGAAGCATTAAAGATTTTAGAAAAAATTGAATGGAAAACTCCCAAAAAAGGCTTCGTTTTGTTTGAAACTGGTTATGGCCCTTCTGGATTGCCACACATCGGAACATTTGGTGAAATTATAAGGACCAAAATGGTTATGTTTGCATTTTCACAAATTGCACCCGAAATTCCAATGCGTCTTTTTTGCATATCCGACGATATGGATGGAATGAGAAAAATTCCAGATAATGTTCCAAATCCCGAAAATTTAAAACAATATATAGGACTTCCGCTGACCAAAATTCCTGATCCATTTGGAACTCATAAAAGTTACGGTCATCACATGAATGCAAGGCTTTGTTCGTTTTTAGATTTTTTTGAATTTGAATATGAATTTTTATCAGCAACAGATTGTTATAAAAATGGCTTATTCGATGAATATTTAACCAAAGCTGCGGAAAGTTACAAGGCTCTAATGGAAATAATGTTGCCAACCTTGGGAGATGAAAGAGCCTCAACCTACAGCCCATTTATGCCAATTGACCAAGATTCTGGAAAAGTTTTGGCAGATGGGGTTGAATCGGTTGATGTAAAAACGCAAATTATACATTATATCGATGAAAATAGCGAAAAAAAATCGGTTAAATTCACAAAAGGTGGGTGTAAATTACAATGGAAGTGTGACTTTGGAATGCGTTGGGCGGCACTTGATGTTGATTATGAAATTTACGGAAAAGATCACCTACCCAATCAAGAAGTTTATCGTAGTATATGTAAAGCTTTGGGCAAAGAGCCTCCTGTGAATTATTTTTATGAATTATTTTTAGATAACGAAGGAAAAAAAATTTCAAAATCAAAAGGCAATGGAATATCTGTTGAAGATTGGTTAAAATATGCACCAACCGAATCTTTGGCATATTATATGTATCTAAAACCGCAAACTGCAAAAAAGTTATATTTTGATGTAATTCCTCGTTGTGTAGATGAATATTTACGTTTCACGAAAGCTTATCACGATCAATCTGATGAAGAAAAAATTGAAAATCCAGTATTTTATGTTCATTTCGGAAAGGTTCCACGCATTAATTTTAATATTTCTTTTGCATTATTATTGAATATCACAGCTGCATGTAGCCCAGAAAGTGAAGATATAATATGGGGGTTTTTAGCAAAATATGATGCAAAATTAACCAAAGGGTGCGATAAATTGCTTGATAAAATGGTGATTTGTGCATTAAAATATTATGATAATTTTGTAAAACCAAATAAAAAATATCGCATTCCATCTCAAACTGAAAAAGTTACATTATTACATTTATTGCAAAATTTACATATTGCACTTGTAAATAATGTTAAATCTGGTGATGATTTACAAAATGTTTTATACCAAACAGCAAAAGACTCTAATGTCGATTCTAAGATATTTTTTTCATGCCTTTATCAAATTTTACTTGGACTTGAATCTGGACCCAGATTTGGCTCTTTCATTGAATTATTTGGTATAAATGAAACTATAAATTTAATTCAAGAAAAAGTTAAATAGTTAAATTACTATTGCTTTTTATTTTCTTAAAGCTATAGATAATATCCACTAATATAGATATATGAATCATTTTAATTTTTCCAATAAATGTGTTATTATAACAGGTGCAACTGGTGGAATTGGTGAAGCTGTATTTGATTCTTTTTATAATTGTGGTGCAAAAATTTGCGCAACAAGTACATCCAAAGAAAAACTCGATAATTTGTTTGAAAAGTATCAAGATAAATCTCGTCTTTTTTCACTTGTCATTAATATGAAAAACAAAGATGAAGTTGAAGATTTATGTAAGTCTGCAAATGAAAAAATGAATGGCCTTGATGTTGTAATTTGCAATGCTGGAATAACAAAAGATGGTCTTGCTATGAGAATGAAAACTGAAGATTTTCAGGAAATCATTGAGGTTAATCTTACTGCGAATTTTATTTTAAACCGTGAAGCAGGAAAAATTATGATGAAAAATCGCTCTGGTAGAGTTATAAATATCGCATCAATTGTTGGCTTCTCTGGAAACATCGGCCAAGCTAATTACGTTGCATCAAAGGCTGGACTTGTTGGTATGACAAAAACTTTTGCACTTGAATTTGCCTCTCGTGGTGTAACTTTTAATTGCATTGCCCCTGGTTTTATTCAATCTGCAATGACAGATAAACTTTCAGATTCCGTAAAAGAAATAATTAAAGGAAAAATACCAGTAGGAATGCAAGGAAAACCAGGGGACATAGCTTATGCTAGTTTAGTTTTAGCTTCAAATTCTGCATCTTATATAACCGGAACAACCTTGCATGTCAATGGTGGAATGTTTATGTAGCCTTACATTTCAATACATATAAATCAAAATATATTGATTTTTTAACATATTTAACTATCATCTCCTTCTATGTTAAACTTTTTATTTATTTTTATAAAAAAAACTTGCAAATAATTTTTTCACAGCTGGAATGTATAAGATTAAGTTATTTCTAAATATGGATGCAGTTTCAATGAAATACATAGGTATTGGGCTCATGGCTTTTGCGATGTGCGGTGCGGCAATTGGCGTCTCCTTGGTTTTTACATCTGGTTTGAATGGAATTGCAAGAAATCCACAAGTGGAAGAGAAATTATCAAAGTACATATATGTTGGCGCTGGGCTTTGTGAGGCAATTGGGTTGTTTGCTTTAGTTGTAATATTCTTACTACTATTTGTTGTAAAATAATGCCACAATTAGAGTTTTCTACATATATTTCACAGTTATTTTGGTTTTTAATTTCCTTTGGTTCCTTTTTGATATTTAATATATTATACACTACCAAGAAAATCAACTTTTTATTTAACAACAGAAACGTTAGTAAATCATTGTCATTAAATGAAATTTTGATACTTGAAAAACAAATTTCTAACATTGAAAATGAAATTTCTCAAATAAAAAAAGAGGTAGAACTAAAAATATCTTTAATTATAAAAAATAAAACATCAATTTTGGATGAAAAAAGAGCATACCTTGATTCTGAAATAATATCTCATTACAAAATCGCTTCAGAAAGAATAAAATTTAACGCCAAACAATATAAAGATAGCATTCAAGTATTTTCAAAAGATATAATCAACATCGTACAAGATAAAGTTAACTTATATATAAATATAAATAATGTAATTAGTGATATTAATGATGAAAAAAGATTTTCTTAAAAATAATAATATATTTATAGTTAGCTATTGTTTTTTTATTTTTTATGAATAAATCTTTCGGAAAAGATGCGATGTTTTATTTATCTTTTTGTCTATTTAATGCAATTTTATATACATTTGTTAAATTATTTGCCACTAAAACCGGCATGAAAACTTTACAAATAGCAGCATACATGAATATTGGAGTATTTGTAATATACAATATATTATTTGTAAAGAAAATATGGCAAGACAAATTATATATAAATGTATTTAAATTTGGAAATTTACTACTTTCCACGTCAATGATATCTGCGGTAACTAAAATTTACTGTATACAATATATAGAGCCAAGAGATGCGGTAATCATTGCTCACGCAACTCCTTTCATGGTTATGCTTGGTGCCAAAGTTTTTTTAAAGGAAAAAATGGTTCTTAAATATTGGCTTTATGGTGCTTTATCATTACTGGGTGTTATTATTTATGTATGGAAAAAAATTGAAATTTATAATTTTTATTATCTAATATTACTCTTGCATGTCGTATTTAAAGCCACTATGCACATAACAACAAGACGAATTTCAAAAACTAGTGTGTTCCAGGTCATGTTTTATGACAATTTATTTTATTCACTTTTTGCGGTCTATTACATTGAGGGTCATGGAGGTTTTGACTTTAAAATTTTCCTTAATTGGCAAATATTAGCTATAATTATTATTACAACAATTTCTTTATTTTCACTTGTAAAGGCTTATAGTATTGCCTCTTCTGGAATAACAAAATTACAAAATCTTGATTTTTCAAAAATTATTTTTTCATTCATACTAGCGGTTATATTTTTAGACGATAAAATTGAAGGAAATGAATTATTGGGTTCTGGGATTATAGTTATATCAATAATTTTATCTCAAGTAGAGCTAAAAACTATCTTCAAAAAAAAATTATCATCAATATAACTTGATAAATCTAATATTAATGTGATTTGAACTAACTCATAAACACTTATATTACTTTGCTTACATTTAAAGTAATATAAGTTATGCCTACTTAGATTTTAGTAAAACAACGCACCAGTTTTGTGTGCAACTAAAGTATTTGAACTTTTTCCGTATATAAGACTTGCCTTTGCTTTTTGATTTTGCTCAATAGATTTTGTCTGCATACCCACGCAACCAACCTGCATTATAATAAGTGAAATAATTAATCCATAATAAAGTGATTTACCCCAAAAAAGCACTACACTCTTCGCCGAATTTAATATATTTTCCATAAACAAATTCATTAACATGTTTAATTATATCATATTTTTAAATGAATGTCAAGTGTATAATAAAAAAAATATTTTCAGTAAATGCTTTAAATGTTGATATGCTTTTTATAATCTTGGATCCTTAATTATAAAGTTTTTATCTGGAATTTCAGTATTAATTTTGGTATTGAAAAATTTAATTTCCACATCATCTGAGCCCTTTTGGGATACCAATATTCTTGTTATATCAAGGGTTTCTTGATTAAAAATAAGAGTAAACTTTCCGCTAATAAGATTTGTATCTTGCACGAAAGTTACAGCATATTCATTATTTTCAATTTTTCCACACTTAATTATATTCATGCTTAATAACTTTTTATCGCCATTTAATATAAAATGGGCAGGCGTTTTATCTTTTGGAATATGGGAAATTTGCTCTAAATCCTTATCTAGGTATGTAGCTAAATTACCATTAACGCCAACAAACGCATTTACTTCACCCTTATTGTAATCTATTAATATTTTAGTTGGTTTTTTTAACAAAAAAACTCCTGAAGAGTGATATTGTCCATTTATATTTTGCACAAAGTCAGCCCTCATGGTTCGCATAGATGAAAGACTGGCATCATAAGGCTCAATTTCATTACATTGAATTATAGCAAAAGATTTATCATAGTTATACAAAAAAATCAATATAGTAAATATTAAAATTTTCATATATTAATTATCCATAGGAGTTGTTTCATCTTGAATTTCAGAAATATTGTCATCAGTTAAAAGACTTACCTCCTTTTGCATTCTGTTGTTCACAACTGCAATACATAATGAATTTAAAAGAAAAATAAAAACAAATATTCTTGTAATTTTCACCCCTGGAGAAACAGATGTAGATGAAAATTGATTTGATGTTTTCGCTATTAATCCACCACTTTCGCTTTTTTGAGATACAACTAATAAAATTATAAGCAATCCAGATATTACTTCAATTGAAATTAAAAATTTATATAATCCTTGCATAATATTTTTATATGTTTAATCAATGGTAAAATCATTCGTATAATAAGCAAATTATTTTTTATGAAATTCAAAATTATAGAAACTTTAGATATTGGAACAAGATTGGATGTATTTGTGAAATCAAAATCTACGTTTTCAAGAAGTGAAATTCAAAGAAAAATACAAAATGAACTTGTTTTAGTAAATAATATAGTTCAAAAAAACAGTTATAAACTTGAAACTGGGGACGAAGTGGAGATGTTGGAAAATTTTTTATATGAAACAAAAGACGATATATCAAGTATTAAAAAATATGATATTCCACTTAATATAGTCTTTCAAGATGATGATTTAATTGTAATTAACAAACCAGCCGGCTTAACGGTGCATCCGGGTGGTGGGAATAAAAATGAAACCTTAGTGAATGCCTTGGTGCATCACTTTTCAATCAATCAATTATCAAATCACGCAGGTCTTGATAGACTTGGAATAGTGCATAGACTTGATAAAGATACTAGCGGACTTATGGTTATTGCAAAAAACAATAAAACTCATGCAGCTTTATCTGAGGAATTAAAAAATAAAGAAAATTTTTATCGCCAATATTTATCACTTTGCTATGGAGTTCCAGTTCCAACAAGTGGTTGCATTGAAAGATATATGAAAAAGGGATCATTTGCCGATGGTAGAATGATTATTTGCAATGAAGGAGATTCAAATGCTAGGTACTCTAAAACAAATTATGAAGTTGTTGAAACTTTTTGCAATGGGGGTTTATCCTTAATTCGTTGTAAACTTGAGACGGGTAGAACACATCAAATTCGACTTCATTTATCAGATATTAAACATAGTATAGTTGGAGATTTAACTTACACTCAACATAAAATTATAAAATTTGATGAAATAATTCAAACCAATATAGATTTATTGAATGGGCAAATGCTTCATGCCTGCAGTTTATCTTTTACTCACCCAAGAACAAAAAAAGCAATGTCATTTGAGGCAAAACTACCCGATTCAATACAAGCCTTGTGTCGAAAATTAAGAAAATAATGATATAAAAAAATTAAAGTACCTCGTATTATTTATCTATATATTATTAAATAAACGTAACTCATGAATTTAAATATAATAATAATTATATTTAAATAATACTTGAATATTGTAATATTACTTTTATAAGCATAAAAAGTATTTATAACATTTAATAAAGTAAAAATGAAAACTAAATTTTTAATTTTAACCATATTAAGTATAATCTTTTCTTCTGTATTATTTTCTTCAAATTCTTATGCAGCAGCAAGGGGTACAGCATGTAATTTTACAACAACCCCCGCCACTGGTGCAGACGGAAGTAATTGTGATGCAACTTTGTTTTGTGATCCAAAAACTAAAATTTGTGGTTTGTCTTCTGATGTTATGTGTTCGAATTTATATGGTTGCACAGTTGGGACAAAATGTTACACACTAAAATCTGATGGGACAATAGGTAATACTGTTACACTTGGTTCTACTACCGCTGCTACTGGTGTTTGTCTGCAAGTAGATGGAAATACGGAAAACAATGCCTTTGGAGACGCTTTATGTGGAATGCTTAAATTTATTACCGGTAAGGTTGGTCGTGGTATTGCAGTTGGTGCTGTAGTTTCTATGGGTTATTTCTTGTTTATGGGTAAAGTTACTTGGGGTTCATGCTTGGCTGTTGCTCTTGGTGTTGGTGCTTTATTTGGCGCCCCTGCTATAGTTAAAGTATTGACTGGAAGAGGATTTGATTGTTAGATTTATAGGCAAAATGTATGATGCAAAATCTAAAATGGATTTTAAAATTTGGAATAGGTTTTCCACACAATATATAAAACCACATAGTTTTTTGATATTAATAGTTGCAATACTAATGATTTTATCAGCCTTTGCAACCGCAATGTCTGCCCAATTGATGGATCCAATAATAAATAAAATATTTGTATTAAAGGAAATAAAAAAACTGTGGAATATTTGTGGTTTAATAATTTTAGTATTTTTTGTAAAATCTTTATCTGTATATTTATATAAAGTAATAATGAGTATCGTAAATGGCAAAATTTGCACTCAACTATCTCAAAATTTATTTACGAAATTAATATCATTAAATATGGATGATATTTCTAAAATTCAAACTGGCAAAATTATTACATATTTTAACAACGATATAAAAAATATAAAACAAATTATAGATGCGATAATTGTAAATGTTGCAAAAGAAACTTTTACCATTATATTTCTTGTGGGACTTATGTTTTGGAAAAGTTGGGAACTTTCCATAATGTCATTAATAGGATTTCCAATTGCCTTCTATCCTTTAATTAAATTAACTGCAAAATTAAGAAAAATAATGAGAATCTTCCAACTTTCATCGGAAAAAATGAATATTTTTTTACAAAATAGATTTGATGGAATAAAAACAGTTAAATCTTTTTCTCAGGAAGACTATGAAATATCTGAAATGAAAAAAATAACTCAAGATTTATTAGTTTTAGAAATAAAATCTAACAAAATAGGCTTTGTGGGTTCGCCTTTAATGGAGTTCATGGGTGGATTGGCTATAGCCTCGGTTATACTTTATGGTGGACATGATGTTATTAGCGAAAAAATAACGGCAGGAAGTTTTTTTTCATTTCTAACTGCACTTTTAATGCTTTATAAACCCATTAAATCTACATCAAATCTTGGAATGATGATTCAGAGTGGATATATATCTATTATTAGAATTTTTGAAATTCTTGACATAGAAAGTAAAATTTCATATGTAAATCAAGGAAAAAATGATGTTGTTTTCATAAATCCAAAAATTGACATGAACTCAGTTTCGTTTAAATATATTGAAAAAGGAAATACAGATGTTTTACAAAATATAAATATAACAATAAATCCTGGAGAAAAAATTGCATTAGTTGGCCAATCTGGCGGAGGAAAGTCTACAATCGCAAAACTTGTTTTAAGATTTTATGATGTAACGAATGGTGAAATTTTAATAAATGGTATTAATATAAAAGATATAAGCGTAAAAACCTTAAGAAGAAATATAAGCTACGTTGGACAAGAGGCATTTTTATTTGACGAAACAATACTTTTTAATTTAACCTATGGAATTGAAAAATATACAAATACAGAAATTGAAAATGCCTTAAAACTCGCAAATGCCTTTGAATTTATAAACAATATCCCTGGAGGATTGAAGGCAAAAGTTGGTCATATGGGAAATAGTTTATCTACGGGGCAAAAGCAAAGAGTTGTTATCGCCCGCGCAATTTTAAAAAATGCACCAATTGTAATACTGGACGAGGCAACATCGGCTCTTGACAATAAAACCGAAAAAGAGGTTCAAGATGCATTACAAGAGTTAATGAAAGAAAAAACAACTATAATAATTGCTCACCGCTTATCAACAGTCGTCACATGCGATAAGATATTTGTAATGTCCGAAGGCCAAGTTGTTGATAGTGGGGTACACTCAGAGATGATTTCAAACCCTGAATCTCCATACTATAAGCTTTATAATGCACATGACATTTAATAGTATTTATTATAAATACATCTATATTAAAATATTAAATCTCAATTATACAAGGAACATGGTCAGATGGTTTTTCAAGATTACGAGTTGTTTTGTCTATTTTTGCATATTTTACAATATTGATATCATTTTTATTTATATAAATATAATCAATTCTAAGTCCATGGTTTTTAGGAAAACCGCCAAACCTATAGTTCCACCAAGTGAATTCTTTTACCTCTTGATTAAAGTATCTAAAGGTATCTATAAATCCTGTATCCAAAATATCAGTCAATTTTTGCCTTTCTTGTGGCAAAAAAGCTATCTGCCCTATCCAAAGTTTTGCATTATGAACGTCAATTTCATGATGCATCACATTGTAATCTCCACCTAAAATAAATATTTCATCTGGATATTTTTCTTTCTCCTCCTTGATGTAAGTTGTAAATCTATCAAAAAAGTCAAGTTTATGTGAAAATCTTGGAGATTCTATGTCTACGCCTTCATAGTTTGCAAGTGGTGATCCATTTGGAAAATATATACTTGCAAGACGAATTACTCTATTACTATATTCAATTTTTACCTCTATATATCGCGATTCATTGTAAATATCGGTAAATTCATATAGTGGCAAATCTTTCTTATATTCACTTGGTTTATATTTTGTTAAGATTGCAACTCCATTTAAGGCTTTTTGTCCAAACACTAGACAATTATAGCCCATTTCTTCAAAAACACCATACGGAAATTGCTCATCTAAACATTTAATTTCCTGAATTAATAAAACATCTATATCATTATTTTTTAACCAACTCGTGACAAGCTCAAGCCTTGCACGAATAGAATTTACATTCCAAGTAGCTATTTTCATTTGCAATTTAACTTTTAACTCACTATAAAAAGAATATTTTCAAAAATCAAGTTTTATGAAATTTATTATTATCTTAATTCTGTTTATTTCAAATTTAGCTAATGCGAAAGATAGAATTACAATAGATCATCCGTTTATTTTAAGTATAATTGAAGATTTATTTCCAAATAAATTTGAATATCAAAAACTTTATAGTGCAATAGATATGCATCAAAATATGCCTATGAAATATAGTAATATCATAAATATAAAAACTTCAAAAATGATTTTTTCAATTTCTAAATATAATTATATAAAAAGTATTGTAAAAAATGTCAAAATAATTAATTTATCTGATTGTAAAATATTAAATGACGAATTCTGTAATCAAGACAAGCATTTTTGGCTTTCTCCAAAGGTAACTTTACAAATATATATAATTATTTTCAATACACTTAAGGGTGGCGATGAAAAAGAGATTAATTTTGCACAAAATATAATAAATAATATTAAAAAAATCGATACATCTTTACCCTGTAATGCAAATAAAATTGACGTTTATACAGATCATAGTTTTTTTCAAAGATTAAGAAGTTATACTAAAATTAAAGATAATATATTCAGTAATTTTGGAGACATAATGCCATCTAAACTGCAAATTTTACAAAATAATCCATCTTGTATTTTATCTGAAAATATCCTAGGTGACAATATTTTACGTAAAATACATAAAGACACAAAAATTTCAACCATAGACCCAGATGGAAATTTCTTTAATAATATTATATTAACTAAATTAAGTCATAAAAACAACTGTACAACAAATTATTGCGATTATATAGAAGAAATAAAAAAATCTATTTGTAAATGTTTTTAATTTTAACCTCTTAAATATTTAGCATAATCGTTGGGGAAAAAAGTTTTCATGATGCGATTTATAAAATTTATTAATATTTCATCATCATTAATTTGATTTTGCATGATTTTTTTTGTAAATTCAATTGCACACTCCATAACATCAAAATCTCTTTGAATATTTGCAATTTTATAACCAACATCACCACTTTGCTCCACACCCAAAACACTTCCTACGCCTCTTGTTTTCATATCTTCTTTTGCAATTTCAAAGCCATCTAAGTTTTTTTTTATCACTTGTAATTTTTCAATACCAATGTCAGATGACTCACAATTGTGCAACAATATACAGTATGACTGCATATTTCCCCTCCCAACTCTACCACGAAGTTGATGCAATTGTGCAAGTCCAAATTTATTTGCATCCTCAATTATAATAATAGTAGCATCCACAACATTAACTCCAACTTCAACAACAGTAGTTGAAATAAGCAAAGAAACTTCAGTATTTTGAAATTTTTGAATAATTTCATTTTTTTCATCCTCTTTCATTTTTCCATGCAAGATTGCTATTTTATTTACATCTATATGCTTTTTTATATCTTCAAATCTTTGAAACACCCCAGATTCATTTGCCTCATCATCAATTAAATGACATATCCAATAAACTTTTTCGCCATCATTAATTTTTCCTAAAATATGAATAATTAAATCATGATATTTTTGCATAGAAATTATACTTGTTATAATTGGCTTTTGAAAAGATGGTTTTTGTGTAATTTTTTCAAGATCAATATCACCATACATACCCATAGCAAGACTTCTTGGAATTGGCGTGGCAGACATCATTAAAATATCAACTTCGTTGTTTTTTTCGATTAAAGATATTCTTTGATTCACGCCAAATCTATGTTGTTCATCAATTACTATAAGACCAATTTTATCAGAATTAACCTCATCGTTGAAAAGTGAATGAGTTCCGAATAAAATATCAACATTTCCATTTTTAAAATCGCCCAAAACTTGTCTTCTTTTTGACAATTTAACCTTACTTGTAAGCAATTCAGTATTAATACAAAGATTAAAAAATAATTTTTCAGCAAGTAAAAAATGTTGCATAGCAAGAATGGTTGTTGGAGCTAAAAATAAACATGAATAACCACTTTTTATAACATTTATGCAGGCCAAAAGTGCGACAATGGTTTTTCCACATCCAACATCACCTTGAATTAATTTAAACATTTTATCCTTAGAAACTTGTTTTTTTACTATATTATTTAGAACATTTTCTTGATCTTGCGTCAAATTAAATCCAAAATTATCAAGTAAAATTTGTCTATCTTTGTGATGATCTGTAAATAAAATTCCATTACTTTTATCATTTTTTCTTGCAAAATGAATTGCAAAAAAACTAGCAACAAATTCCTCAAAAGCCATAGCTTTAATGCTATTTGATAAATTATTTTCGCTTACAGGAAAGTGAATTTCATTTAAACAACCCACTAAATTCAAATGAAGTTCTTTGATTTTATAAATACACGGTATAACTTCTAAAACTGAATTTTGTAATATCTTAAGGCATATTTTAATTATCGATTTAACATCAGATTGGGAAACTTTACTTGCAAGTCGATACTTTGGTAGAATTTCATAATTGGTAGAATTTGAAATTTCATCTTGAGTAAAATCATCATACACTCCAAGTAAAGATGGATGAGATATTGAATAATTTTCCCTATACATTGACAATTTTCCACGAATTTTAATTACTTTTTTTTCCATAAATTTATCAAGATAAGCTTTATTATGCTGAAAAAAAATAAGTAATATTTTATTCCCATCTCTTGTTTCAACGTGTATCGAATACATTGTTTTTCTACCTTTAAAATACCTTGACTTAATATGCTTTTCAACTCTTGCCCAAATTATTAAATCACTTCCAATAAAGGCATTTGATGGCTCTTTTGATTCTGTATATTTAACATATTTAAATGGAAAATACATCAAAATATCAATTAATCTTATATTAATTTCGTTTTTAAATAATATTTTTATCTTACCATGTTGGGATTTTGTAAAATAATCGGTAAAATTTTCTATTTTGGAATATAAAATACTCAACATATTAAAATCTTATTGACTTTTATCTAAATTCGTCAATGTTAACTTGGTTATGCTTTTTCAAAATGTCAAGAAATACAATGCAAGATGCTATGGACGTAGTACCTAATAGATTTGAACTGGTTTTATTAGTGTCCCAAAGAACACGTGAGTTATGCTCTGGTACACAAAGAACAGTAGAAAGCAATACAGATAGCGAGGTTTTAACTGCACTTGATGAAATTGCAGCTCAAACAATAAACATTGAAACCTTAAAATTAAAAACTGTTTCAAATATGAAGTCTGGATCTAATCACGAGTCCATGCCTCAAACAATTGGAATGTCTAACTTGGATGAAATTTTTGCAAATATTGAACCAGATTCAGGTGAAATTGCAAAAACCAATAAATATAACGAATCTATTATAAATAATAATATATTTGCAGATCAAAATATATCTCCTGAGGATTAATAAAACACTACATACTTGAAACATTAAAGTAGCAAATGATAATATAAGAAATATTAAACTATATTAAGAAAAAAACAAATAATTTAAATTTCAAAAGAGCTATTTTACTAATTTACGAGACATTGGTTGTTAATGGATTGAAAATTAAAAACAAATATATCACATTGCCATGTGGTGATTATTTCATTAATAATTGGGTAGAATTTAAAGCTTTTTATCCAATACCAACTTCACCAGTACGAACCCCATTAGCCCTATGTGTAAATTCCTTTTTATTAACATCATCATCTATATTAATTATAGTTTTTACCATATTTAATATTTTTTCATGTGCATTTATTACAGCAAGGGATTTTATGTTATTACTTAAAGTCAAAAGTTCATAATCATTATTAAATAAATTTGACATAATTTGGGACACTTTTTCAGATTTAAATTGACTTTCTTGAAGCAATAAAGCAGAGCCATGTTGATAAAAGTATTTAGCATTTAAATATTGGTGGTTATTTTTTGCATATTTATATGGCACAAGTAAACACGGTGAGCCACAAACCGCTACATCAAATAATGTTCCAGCCCCACTTCTAGTAATTATCAAATGTGCCATGGTCATTAACTTTCCAGGGTCTTGAAAAAAAGTATTGATATGATATTTAATGCCAATTTCTTGATATTGAATTGCCAATTTATCTACATCAACATCTCTACACTGATGGTAAATGAATATCTTTGAAAGCATATCTTTATTTAAAAATTTCAATGCTTCTGGGATAATTTTAGAAAATATTTCAGCCCCTTGGCTTCCACCAAGAACCACTATATTAATTCTTTCGAAAGTTCTAAAAAAAGCATTATAATTAATATTTGAATTTGTATTTTGATAATAAAGTTGCAGAATATCTTTTCTAATTGGCATGCCAATAAATATTGCTTTTTTTATTGTAAATCTATAAAATCCTTGAGTTGACGGAAAAGATGTCATGACTGCTTTTGTAAAAATTGAAGATATTCTATTAGAAAAGCCTAAAAATGAATTTTGTTCATGAATCAATGATGGAATTCCTCTCAAAAATGAACCCAAAATAACAGGTAAAGATGTATAACTTCCAAAGCCTATAACTAATTTTACATTAAATATTTTAAGTAAATTAAATGACTTATAAATAAGTAAAAGCGTTTTAAGGTAGTTTTTAAATTTTGCAATAAAACCTCTTTTTGCTTGGCTTGCATCAAGAAAGATAAGATGAAAAGATTCGTTGGATGTTATATTTACAAAATATTTTGCAAAATTATGAAAGCGATAATCTGTAAAAAAAACTATTTTATATCCGTTTTCTATTAAATTTTCAGCAGTTGCAATTGCTGGAAAAATATGACCACCAGTGCCACCAGCAACTAAAGCTATAATATTTGATGCATTGTTTTTTTTATTTTTATTAACTTTGTTCATATATCAAAAAGGACCATATATTTTTTTATAAGGATTACTTATTTTATAAATATCTTTTGTCAAGCATAATACAATTCCAAATAAAATTCCCATACCAAGCAAGGCTGATCCACCATAGCTAATAAATGGAAGAGTCATGCCTTTATTTGGAAGAATTCGTAAATTTACACCAATATTAACAAATATTTGCATCATGAAAATAAAAATACACCCATAAACAATTAATATATTACGTTTTAAATCTGAAATTAACGGTGCAATGAATAAATTTCTAAAAATAATATAAAAATAAATAAATAATAAAATAGCTGCTAAAATATAACCAAATTCTTCACATATTACCGAAAAAATAAAATCTGTATGGGAATCTGGAAGGCTATATTTTATTAAGCCATTTCCAGGCCCCTTACCCACGAAGCCGCCCTCATAAATAGATTGTAGAGCTTTTTTTATTTGATAGCTATTTTCGTCACCAGAAAAACTTAACAATCTACTTCTAACATGCGGAATAAGTAAAAAAGTTGCCGTAAATATCAAGAACAACAAAATTGCAACAGAAGATAAAAATCGTAAACCAATTCCAGCAACAAACATTTGAAAAGCTGACGTAAAGCAATAAAGTAACATCATTCCAAAATCTGGCTCTAATATTAATAATAATGATAAAAATGAAGTTATTACAATAGATTTATATACTTGTGTTTCTATTTTTTTTGTACTTGATAAAATTTGTGCATTAATCACAACAAAAAATGGCTTTAAGATTTCAGATGGCTGAATAGAAAATATACCAAGCCCAAGCCATCGAGATGCCCCCTTAATTTCAGTGCCAAATATCAATACACATAACAGTAGTATTGTAAAAAATATAAAATATATACTTGAATAAAAAATTAAACTTTCTTGATTTTTATTTGCTATCCATATCATTAAAAATATCGACATTGCTATAAAAATTGACTGCTTCATTAATAATTGATATTTTGATATTAAAATTCTTGATGAAATTGCTGGTGAAACAGTTAAAAGTGCTATAAATCCAATAGCAATTACTGTAAATAAAGGATATATAGTTTTTTTATCTAAAGTTGAAATATATTTTTTATCAATGTGATAATATATTTGCAATATAAATACAAAGTATTTTTCTATAAATTGCATTATAAATGACATAATAATATACTTGAAATATTAAATTAAATTCAAAAATGCATTTTCAAGATCTGTTTTTATATCTTTAAAATCTTCCATTCCAATATACATCCTTATACACGTATATTTATCATATTCTGAAATTTTTCCAATTCTATGTGACAGCGGATATGGTATCGCAAGAGATTCAAAACCCCCCCAAGATAAACCTAATTTAAAAATTTGCATTGAGTCAAAAAAATTTGATAAAACTTCATCGCTATACTTCTTATCTAAAACAATTGTCAACAGACTTGGAACGCCATTTTGACAGTATTTATCAACATTTTTCTTTCTTGCATTATCTACAAAAACGTATGGATGTAAAATTTCTTTAATTTGTGTTTTAGTTTTTAAAAATTCGATTACAGGTTTAATTCTTTCTTTTGAATCTTTAACTCTTAATGTTAAGGTTTTTATTCCACGAAGTGCAAGATAGCAGGCTTGGGAATTTGCATGGTTTCCAATAAGCGTTGCGTAATCATATAATTTGTTAAAGTTTTTTTCCTTCACGGTAACACTACCAAGCATACAATCTGCATGTCCCAAGGTAAATTTACTAAGAGAGTGAACCACAACATCAACTCCAAGGGTAATTGGATTTAATAATATTGGGGTCATTAAAGTGTTATCACAAATTGTTATTATATTTAATTTTTTAGCAATATTAACAATCAATTCAATATTTTCAACTTCAAATGTACCAGATGCACAACTTTCAAAAAATATAACCCTAGTATTTACTTTAATTTTAGATTTTATTTCATCTTCGCTTTCAAAATTATCATAATAACTATATTCAATACCATATTTTGGTAAAATATTTTCTATAAATTTTTTTGTACTTGTGTAGGTTCCATCTGAAAGTAATATATGGTCTCCTTTTTCAAGATACGACAAAATAGAAAGAGTGACAGCACTCATTCCACCATTTGTTATAATAGAGAAATCACCATTTTCAAGACTTGAAATGGTTTTTGAAAGTTCAAATATTGTTGGATTTCCAATTCTTCCATATTCCGGAAATGGATATACATCATCAACAGTTTTTATATCTTTTCTGCAATTTTTTTTAAACTCTTTATAGTTATAATAAATAATTGTTGATCCTTGATAAATGGGATTCATAACCATAGACATATCCTGTTTTTTATCAACAAAATTATGTTTATAAATGCATTTAGTTGATATTTGAAAATTATTATTATTTTTTAACATATTGAATTAACATTTAAAATGCATGCACGGAGAAACTTTATTGCTAAAATAATATTTGTCAATTAATAAATCTTGCTTTATAATTTATTTAATATAAAGGCAGTGTTGTTATTATATAAAAATAAATGGTTAATGTTTTAAAAACACAAAATAATATTACAATTTGTACAGATATAATGAGAGAGGTTGACACCGTCAGTATTGTTTTGGGGGTTAGAACTGGCTCAAGGGATGAAAATACTTCCAATAATGGAATATCACATTTTTTGGAGCACATGGCATTTAAAGGCACAGAAAATAGAGATTATATTGAAATTGCTGAAAGCGTAGACAACGTTGGTGGGTCTATTAATGCTTGTACATCAAAAGAAAGAACTTTATATTATATAAAGTTAATGAAAGATGATTTAGAATTTGGAATTGATATTTTATCAGATATTTTCCAAAATTCAATATTTCCTGAGGAAGAAATTGAAAAAGAAAGAGGTGTAATTTTGCAAGAATTATCTGCAACTTTAGACACCCCAGATGACGTTGTTTTTGATTATTTTTACGAAACAGCCTTTGGACAATCTCAGCTTGGTAAAACCATTTTAGGATCTTCTGAAAATATAAAAAAACTTGTGAAATCAGATTTTACATCATACCTAAATACACAATATTCAACGCAAAACAGTGTTTTATCAATTTGCGGAAATGTTGACAGCGATGAAGTATTTAACTTATCAGAAAAATACTTAACAAAATTAACAAACGTAAATGTTAAAACTCCAGAAATTGGTAAATACCATGGCGGGATTATGATAAAACACAAAGAGGATTTAGAACAAATGCAGTGTTTAATTGGCTTTGACTCCATTGATTATAAAAATGATGATGTTTATAAAGCATCTGTACTAAGTTCAATTTTAGGAAGTGGAATGTCCTCAAGATTATTTCAAGAAATTAGAGAAAAAAGAGGCTTGGTATACACAGTATCCTCATGGAATGATTCATACAGTGATTGTGGGTTATTTACAATTTACGCAGGAACATCTCCAGATAAAGTAGATGAATTTTTAAGTGCAACCAAAATTGAATTATTAAAAATTTGTGAAAATATTACAGACGAGGAAATGAAAAGAGTTCTCAAACAATCACAATGCAGCATAGTTATGTCAAAAGAGAGTACAAGTTCAAGGGCTAAAAAACACTGTACTGACTATCTACATCTAGAAAAATGCGTTGATTATAGTGAAATAATCCAAAAAATATCTTCCATTACTAAAAATGATTTATACCATATGGCAAATAAAATTTTCTCCAGCACTCCAACTTTAACTTTATATGGAAATACAAATAAATTAAAGATAAATTATGATAATTTTGAGTGTTTTTTTCGAAAGTAAAAACTTGACTTTTGCAATTTTATTGTAAGATCATAAAAAATATGTAAAAAATAATCTTAATATGAACACACAACTTGAACAGATGCAACAAATGAAGAAAATGGTTTTAGTTTCTTCAATTTGCATGATTATTTTACTATTTTGGGGCAATTTCAATAATAAAACAGAACAAAATATATCAAAAACTAAAACAAAAGAAACTCAAAATACCAAATCGAATATTGATAACGAAGCTCCAAAAATTATAAAATTTGAATCTCGAGATAAAGCTATATCAAATAGAAATGATGATCAAATTATAAAATTCGAAAATGATGCAATATCTGGTTCAATAAATTTAAAAGGATTGAAAATTGATGACCTAACTTTAAAAAACTATAGACAAGAGGAAAATAAAGCAAAAAATATTGAACTTTTATCTCCAATTTCATCTCCAGATTATTATTACATAGATTTTGGATGGATTTCAAATAATAAATCAATTATTTTACCAACCAAAGAAACAATTTGGTCAGTAATTCGTAATGATAAAAATAACTTTACATTCACAAGTAATATTGATAAAAATAACTTCATTGTAAAATTAAAATTGGATGATAAATATCTTTGGAAAATTGAAATGTTTGCAAATGGTTTAAACGTGAAAGATGTAACTTCGTATACTCGCTTAAAAAGGTCTATGGAGAATATAAAAACGACAAATTCATATTCTCATGAAGGTATGCTACTTGTAAAAAATGATATTCTAAATGAAGAAAAATACTCAAATATTAAGATAAGCAATCCTTTGAAACTTCTTCAAATTCTTGGATTGGATTTGGAGATAAATACTGGTTCAATGGAATAATTTCAATAAATGAAAATATAAAAAATATCTCCTACTCTAAAACATCTAATTGCAAAACTTGCTACCAATTGGATATGAAATTTGCTAATGGAAATTCAAATTTCATGCTATACACTGGTGCAAAAGAGTTAAATGTGATAAAAAAATATCATTTAGAATATAATATTCCATTATTTGACAGGGTTATTGACTTTGGATGGTTTTACTTTTTAACGAAACCACTGTTAGGATTTATTAAAATTTTATATAATATATGCGGAAATTTTGGTGTTGCAATAATTTTATTTACGGTTGTAATAAGATTGGCTTTATTTCCACTTGCACATAAATCTTATAAATCCATGGCAAAATTAAAAAAAGTTGCCCCAAAAATGAAAGAGTTAAAAGAAAAATTTGGAAATGATAAAAAGGCATTTAATATATCAGTTGTGGAACTTTATAGAAAGGAAAAAGTCAATCCAGCAGCGGGTTGCTTACCCTTAATACTTCAAATTCCAGTATTTTTTGCTTTATATAAAGTGTTAATTGTCAGCATTGAAATGAGAGATGCTCCATTTGTATTTTGGCTTAAAGACTTATCGGAAAGCGATCCAACCTCTATATTTAATTTATTTGGGTTGTTACCATATGTAGTTCCAAAATTTTTACAAATCGGTATTTTACCAATATTTATGGGATTTACTTTGTTTTTACAGCAAAAATTTAATCCGCAACCAGCAGATCCAAACCAAGCAAAAATGATGAAGGTTTTACCATTTCTTTTTACATTTTTATTTGCAGGGTTTCCATCTGGACTTGTTCTTTATTGGAGCGTTAACAATTTAATAAGCATATCCCAACAATGGCTTGTATCAAAAATTGAAAAGTAACACTTAAATTCAAATAAAAAAAATTTATAACCTAGTTAGTAAAATATACAACTATTAATTGTATATTTATGCAATCACAAACTGAAATCTTGAGCTTTTAATTCTTTAATTTTTGATAATTTCAAATTTATATTTAACTTAATCTCATTTAATAACCCTAAAATTAGACTAAAAAATACCATATATTTAAATTAAAAGTATAAATTTTTTTATTTTTTTGGGAATTTTTGGGAAAATATTATTTTGTATATATACCCAAATTTCTCAATTGTAGTAATATATTTTTTTATATATATAATTAAAAAATGCAAAATAGTTAATAAAAAAGAATATTTTTTTATAAAAACACTTGACTTTTCCAAATTAACCCATAATATCCCATATATAACCAAGGTTGCTTTGGCTGTATATCAAGGTAAAAGAGAGAATCTTGATATGACAGTTTAAGCCATTTATTTAAACTTTGTGTACTTTTAAAGGGGGTATATTTAAAGGGGGTTTTATTTTTAGTTTTCTAAATGTAAAGCATGTAGCTATTTTTTTGGCTCTTGGTTTTGTGTTTGTAATTTTGTTATGTCTCTTTTTTTATCTACATACAAAAATAAAGTGGACAAAAAACTAAGAGTTTCCGTTCCATCTCAATTTCGTTCCGTAATTTCCCAAAGTTCTTTTTCGGGTATCATTCTTTATCAATCAATAACAAATAATTGCATAGAGGGTTGCACAATGGAAAGATTGCAAAAAATGACAGATATGATAGATAATTTAGATCCATTTTCAAGTGAAAAAGATGCATTTGCAACTGCAATTTTGGGGGGAAGTTTTCAACTTTCATTTGACTCTGAAGGTAGAATAAGCTTGCCACCGGAGTTAATAAATTCAGTAAATTTATCTGAAACTGCTGTATTTGTTGGAAAAGGAAGTACTTTTGAAATTTGGACAGATGTAGAATTTGAAAAACATATTACCAATGCTCGTAAAATAGCATTTGAAAACAGAGGCAAAATTAAGGTTGGCAGTTGATGTCTTTAAATATTTAACAAAAAATATCCTAGAAATCTAAAAATCATATTTACCATTAAATTTACCAACTAATCATCTGGTGGCTTGTATATCTACTGGAATTTCTTTCCTTGGGCTTTTTGTTGTTATTTTGCTCTCATTATTGAGTGTTGTTCCTTTTTGCCTCTTATAAACATCATTATAAGGAGTTTGCAATTTGATATTTCCATTATCAACCGTTGGTTTAACCGAAGAAACTTTGTCTTGGTTGTTATTGTTTTCATACCCTTTTTTATGCTCAAGAGACTGAATAATATCAGGTTTTTTACCAATTCCATTATTTCCTTTCATGGTAATATCTCGTCTATCTTGTATACCTGATATTACCACAGTGGCAATAAGAATAGTTAGTGATGCTATTAAAGCTAAATGTGGCAATGCAGAAATAGATAATGCAATTACCCCACTTCCGGATAAACCCATTAATGCTGTAGTCAAAGCTGTAACTGTTGTCATAGCCATTGACCTACTACCGCCAAAGTATAGTAATAAATTGGAAACTTTTCTAGGAATACTTTCTTTTATATGCGCATCTCGAAACTCTTTAATCCCCGTTGGACTAAGTTTATCTATAATGTTTCTAAAAGTTTGACCTTTTTTAAAATCAAAAGCATCCATGGGCTCCATTTTTAAGCCATTTTTATGTGAAAGTTGCATCATTATTACAAATTGAGCCATTCGACTTTCTGGATTATTTTTTGCAAATTCAACAATATCAGCCCAATTTTTTATTTTAAATGATTTAGTTTTGTTATATTCAAAATCTGGTATCGGCGAAATTATATTTTTATCTTGATTTTCATCTTTTTTAGACCAAGCTATTATAGCTTGAATGTTTGACTTATTAAATCTCAAATTTCCATTTTTATCACGAGATTGTGAGTTTTCATCATTACAAAATACGCTCTTTTCATCATCCGTATTATCATACAAATCAAAATTATTGTCATTCACATCAACTCTATCTAATAAATGACCTAATTTCATCTCTTTTATAGTATTCATTCTTGTGGTCAATTGATCTGCAAATATTGCACTATCGTCATTTTTAGTTAAATGCTTAAAAATATCTAATCTAAGAGTTAAAGTTTTTGCATTATTTGCCGCAAATATACTATCTTGAGATGTAAGTTTATCTTTCATGTCTTTATATGCATTTTTACTTCCAGTGAAGTTAATGGTATTTTGTGATGACGAATCTATGGAATCTATATACCCTTTAATATCTTGTTTGGTTAGGTTGCCAGAGTAAGTATCAATTTTACCCAAATTTAGTAGATGAGTAATTATTTTATCACGATTATTGTAAACGTTTTCAGATTCATTTAAATTTGTTAAATAATTCTTGGATCCGATATTAATATATCCACAAACTTGTGCTAAATTTTTCATGCTAGGCGGTTGCTCTATAAGATGTACAAATTCTGGATGCAATACTGTAATATACTCTTTAATTTCATTTATTTTTCCTTCTTCTATTAAAAAACCTAAATATTCATTTGTATTTTTTGAATCATTTGTAATTCCTAAATATTTACGCAAACTCAGCACATTTTTCTTCATTGTATTTAAATATTCTTCGCAAGCTAAAATATTTGCATTCCTTTCTCCATTCATATCCATTAATTACAAGTGATTGGTGTATATACTAAAAAATTCATATGTCAATATTTTTCTTTTTATATAAAGATGCAAATATGGCAATAGATATAGAGGTAAAGCAAAATACAAGACTTATTAATATTGAAATATGAATAATATTATGAAATATCAATTTTCCTGCAATAAATATCAAAATTAAACCAATTCCATACTTTAAATATATAAATTTTTCAATTATATTTGATAAAATAATGCTAATATTTTTCATTCCAATTACAGCAAAAATATTTGCAAAAATGATTAAACTCTTATTAGCTGAAAGAGAAAGCGCCACTGGAATTGAATCTATTGCAAACATTATATCAACAAAACCTACACATAAACATCCAATTAATATTTTCATAAAAGACGAATTTATATGATGTTTTCGTAAAATAGATAAAATTTTGTCAATCACGCCATGTGGCTTATTTTTAATGGTTTTGATGGCAGTAATTAGTAATAAAATTCCAAAGATTTCCATAATATATGGTGTATTTATAATTTTCATGCCATAATTTATGATACCAGTTCTAATAAAAATTGCAAATATTATACCAACATTTAGAATAATATTTCTTTGCACTTCATTAACTTTAAAACATGGTAATATGATTAAAAAGACAAATATATTATCAATACTTAAAACGAATTCTATAAAATATAAGCTAATAAATTCTACCGCATTAGAGGTGTTAAATTCCATATTTAAGATGGAATAAAATATAGCAACAGATAGTAAATATACCGTAAAAACTATTTTTGGAAATTTTTTACTAAAAATTAAATCTAGTAAAATGATAGTTAAAATTAAAAAAAAAAAGCAACGATGCACTGTGTTTATTAATAGTTATATTATATATATAATGTTAATGCAAAATTGTCAAGAATTAAACTTGACAATTAAAAAAAACTTTAGATAACTGATACAAGTTTTTTTATATCAACATATGGCTAAAACATCTAAACATTTTGTTTTATTAAAAAGCACAGAATCCAATCATTCTTACACTATATGGAAAGATTCAAGGGCACCTAAAATGGAACTTACAAAGTTTGATCCAGTTTTAAGAAAACACACAACCTACAAAGAGAAAAAGGCACCAAATCCAAAGAAATAATACAATTATATAATTTATAATGATGGAAGAAATCATAGAAATACCTCAATATGACCCAATTCTAGACACAGGATTCTACATGAACTCAAACCAGCTTAATTATTTTAAAAATATATTAGAAAATCAAAAAAATGATCTATTGGAAACAATTAAACCCAAGATAGAAAGTATATCAAACCCAGATTTTTTGTCTGGAGATGAGGGTGATATAACATCAAATGAAATTCAAAGAGGTATTAATTTAAGATTAAGTGACAGACAGTCAAAGTTGATTAAAAAAATTGATGAAGCTTTACTCAGAATTGAAAATGGAGATTATGGGTATTGTAAAGCCACTGGCAAGGAAATTGGAATTAAAAGATTAATTGCTCGCCCAATGACGAGTTTTTGTATAGAGGAGCAAAATAAAAGAGATATAGATGAAAAAATTCACGAAACTTTTGAAGAGAATGAATATCTTTTAAATATCAATGCCCCAGATTCCGATGTTGAATAAAATAATTTACTCCAATATGCTAATACATTCGAAAGATTTAGAAAATATATCTTAGATTTTTTTTAATTTTATAAATTTTTTGCCAAATATTTTTTTTATATGATAATTATCAATGATATATCTTAATGCTAATATTCATAAGTTTTTTTAAATCAAAGAACCTTGCAAATTTTACTAGCTTAAATCCAATATTAGGTAAAATAAAAGTCATTTGGCTATTTTTGGTTGATTGGGTTAAATAGAAAATTTAGGTACAATTGTGTAGATTGTTTTGATTAAAATAGTATGATAGTATATATTTGAGATTAATTAAAAATAGAGATACTATGAAAAATAAATTAACATTTCATTATGCACTAACGCAAATTTTTTTAATTCTTGCAACAATTCTTCTTTCAAATCTAGAGGCACGAAGTTTATCAAATGAGTTCTTTCTAACTTTACTATGCATTATTCCAATAAAATTTTTAATTGCAAATATTACATCGTTTGAGTTAACTCCAGCTTTTGAAATATTCAATACAGTTTCAATTATTTTCTTTTTTATGTTTTTGACTATAGTTTTGTTTGACTTATTAATCACATTTCTTCTTATAGTTTTTCTTAAATTCTTCTTTGCTGTAGTGGTATTTGGCATATTAAGACACAATATAGACAAATTATATATGCAACTATATAATAAAAGTCAATTAATTATTATAACTTTTTCACCATTTTTTTTATAATCAAAATTCTCTTTAACTAACACCTCTAAATCATCGTTATTTTTAATTAAATTTGACTTAATTATTTTTAATAATTCCGATTTCTCTTTGATGATTTCTTGATTTTTATTATATACTTCTATACTTCTTTCGTACTCTTGATTAATCTTCCTATAACTTGAAAATCCATTTTCATTGAAATAATAATGCACCAAATAAATATTTATCAATACTATAAACATAAATATAATAATGTATTTATGTTGTTTTTTAATATGCTTCATATTATTTTATAACTGAGGACATGCTGCTGCTATAATTTCGTCAGGAGTGTAAGTACTTTGCGCATTAAAAACTTTATTTCCAACAGTACCTTGAATATTTGTAATTTTTGACGATAATAACATAACAGCAAGATTTTTTGCACCAAAAATAATAGCAATTGCGGCAATTACAGTTAAGGCTTTTTGCCATGAAATTGATCCATTAAAAGTTAAAAATGCCATTCCCATCATGATAATTATCATCATCGCACGCATAATACGACCAGTGAAAAACATTATAAAATCACATATCACACCTGATGCACCAGTATTTGCATTTGACGCAAGAGCATCGTTTTCAAAAACAAAAATTGATAATATCGCAAATGTAAAAAAAACCAATAACCTCAAGCAGAACATAAAACACAATGTATATACTTAACGTTATTAATATAAAAGTCAAATTATTTTGCTTCCATGTGTAATATTTCTATAAAGGAAATATGAAAATATTGTTATTACATGATAATTCAAGGATATGCAAGTATTTTTAATGTAAAAGACTTACAAAATGATATAATTTTACCACAATCTTTTACAAACATACATCAGTGCATAAATAGTGTACCACTTTTATGGCAACACTCAGTAAATAAAGTAATAGGATCAATAATTTCAATAAACCAAAATTCAATTGGGTTATTTATAAAAGCAAATATATATTCATCTACCAAATTTAGCAGTACGGCGTGCAATGGAATTAAAAATGGCATAACATCAATGAGCATTGGATATAAGCCAATAACAATATACACAGACCAAAAAACCAAAATTCGCCATATATTAAAATTACAACTTCTTGAAGTCAGTATTGTTACCTTTGCTGCAAATCCTGTATCAAAAATTGATTATTATTATTAGTAAAACTGTAAATCTAGATTATTTCGTTCACAAAAATAAAACATGCAACTTCCTTTCGCCACAAATAACATCATTTGCTTTAGCTGGTAAAAGATTTTGACCTTGAGTTATAAAATTTCTTTACCAAAAATTTCTCATATTATATATAATCATTTTTTATAATACATCAATAGTTTTTATAATTTTTGAAATAATTTCCTCAATTTTCAGTTGTAAATCATTAATTTTAATAACCTCATCACTTGAAAAACTACTTAAAACATAATCCGCAACCATTTCTTTTATTTGCGGTCTATCAATTCCGATTCTAATTCTATGATAATCTTTGCCAATTACAGAATCTATGGATTTAAGGCCATTATGGCCAGCATTTCCACCACCAATTTTTGTTTTTATTTGTAAAAATGGGATATCAATTTCATCATGAATTACAATTACATCTTTTGGTGTTATTTTATAAAAATTACATACCTGCCCTATACATATTCCAGATAAATTCATATATGTTTGTGGTTTTATAAAAATAACTGGTAAATTATTTATACTTCCCTGAGTTAAAATTCCACTAAATTTATGTACACTTTTACCATTTCCATGATTTCCAATTAAACTATCTATAATCATAAAACCCACATTGTGCCTTGTATTTTTATATTCATTTCCATGATTTCCAAGCCCTGCTACAATGTGCATATTTAAAAAATTTCATTTTCAAGCACTCCCCATACCACATCTCTTTTTATCCACCCTGATAAAAATTTACTTTTTATTCTAATTCTGCACCATTTTTTATTACATGCAATAACATTTGCAGATATATGTTTTTTAAGATTTGCAATTTTCAAACACCTATCTAGCTTCAATATACATAAATCCGCGTCTTGCTTTAAAATAACGCTTCTTGCTTTTGCGTTTGAATTTACTAAATTTACTCTAATCCATCCAATTTTATCTTGAAAATCAGAAACCATGTACCAGTTATCGATTCTGTGCAAAATTGCAAGAGGCATATATGTTTCATTATATACCCTTATAACTGGATATTCTTCACCTGGGCCATTTCGAGTATTTGTCAATTTTCCCTTTAATGATACAAATTTCTTGACTTCATCATCTGCAAAAACATTATTAGAGAAATATAAAATTAAAAATATACAATACCATGAAATAAAAAGGTATTTTAAAATTACTTGTAAATATATTTTTTGATTAATCTTTATTTTATTCATTTTACTTTAATATATTTTCTAAAATATTTTTAACTATAACAATTTTATGTTTAATATGAGTTATAGTTTCAGTATTTTGGTTATTTTCAAACTCATTAAATAATAAATTCTGTACTGCAATATTTTTTACCCTTTCTAATCTTTTTACTTGAATTTTGCCATTTTTAATCATTTTCATAATACCGGAAAGTTTAATGCCATGATTATTAAGTAAATCTTTGATTTTATAAAATTCAGATATTGCAAATGAATCATAATACCTAGTCTTAGTTTTATTGTTTATAGATTTAATATGCTCAAATTTTCCTTCCCAAAATCTTAAAGTGTGGGTCTTTATGCCGGTTAATTTTGAAACTTCACCTATTTTATACATATTTCATAAACAATATATATTTACATTACTAAATTATTTTTATATTCAAGGCTTTTTTGGAAATGGCATTGTTGAATTTACTAAATATGCAAAATGATTTTCAAAATAATCATTATATATTTTATTTTTAATTCCACTAATAACATCTAATGTATTATCTTTTTCAAGTAATGTAAAATTAAAAAAAATACTGGATGATATTAAATATAAACCATAAGATGCAATGCTTAACTTGTCCTCTATGAGGTAAAAATTTTTCGAATCTTTGTGCTTTAATTCTCCAATTTTTTGAACAGCGTAATTTAAGATTTCAGATAAATATAAATCTCTTTGATGAGGATTTTGAAAATTTATAATATTTGCAATAATATTATAATCTTTGCAAGATAAATATGCAATAATATTATAACCAGCTTTACTCGTGAAACCTGTTTTAAATGAACGAATGCATTTATAATTTTGCCCTACAGGATTTTTTGGTTGATAGTTTTTGCCTTTAAAAAACAAACCACCAGAGTTTAGTATACCTAAATACCCCGTATTACTTTCCGCAAAAAATTTCATCATTATTGCCAAATCTTGAGTAGTTGAGTACTGATCTTCATTATGCAATCCTGTTGCATTTGTAAAATTTGTTCCATACATCTTTAGTTCATTTGATTTTTGGTTCATCATTTGAGTAAAATTTGCAATACTATCATTTCCAATTGCCTCTCCAACTGCACATGCTGCATCATTTGCAGAAATCATACTTGTCAAAAGAAGTAAGTTTTTCATGCTAATTTCTTCATTTTGTATTAAACCTGCATTTGTTCTTTCTTGATTTTGAGCGTTTTGAGAAATTTTTATTTTATCATAAATTCCTATTTTTTGATTTTTAATAGCCTCAATTGCAAGATTTATTGTCATAATTTTTGTTATAGAAGCAGGATAAATTTTAACTAATTCATCTTTTGCCATCAATATACTTCCATCTTTTATATCGTACACAAAAGCGGAATAACTGTAAGCAATTTGGGAAAAAGATAAAATGTACCAAAAAAAACAAACAAAAACTCCAATTATCTTTAGCATACTATAGAATATCTTTTTTTTTATTTTTCTTTACAACCTTTGAAAATCTCTTGGTGGTTTGAACTGCTCGTGCTTGTGATTTGTGCACTGGTGCAAATGGGTTATCAGATTTTTTTATATTCATTCTAATTGGAACTGCAAATATTCCAAATTTATTTCTTATTTCATTTTCTAAAAAATTTTGATAAGAGTCTGTAATCCCATCAATCATATTCGTAAAAATACACAAATTCATAGGCCTTGTGCCCACTTGCGTTGCATATTTTACCTTAACTTCATGCCCTTTATATCTTGGTGGCGGGGTTTTTTTACTTAAATCTCTTAAAAATGTATTTAGTTTTGAAGTATTTATTCTTTTTGACCATATTTCATTTAAAACTATACATTCATCTATAATTTCATCAACACTTTCATCAAATTTTGCAGAAATTGTAAAAAATGGCAAACCTTTTGTTTTAGGAAAAACATTTTCTACAAATCTATCCAATTTTTCAATCCTTTGCTTTCTTTCTTTTTCTTCTAAAAGATCCCATTTATTAAGCACAATGACAAGACCCCTGCCCTCCTCTACCGCAAATTTTGCAATTCTTAAATCCTGCGACTCAAATGACTCTCGTGCATCCATACACAAAATCACAACGGTTGCAAATTTAATTGAATAAAACGCACTTTCTACAGAAAATTCCTCTATTTGGTCATCAATTTTAAGTCTTTTTCTAATTCCTGCAGTATCGACTAAATCTATTTTACAATTTTTATAATCTATTTCATGATGTATTGAATCTCTTGTTGTACCTGGAGTTTCACTTACAATCGATCTTTCATCGTGCAATATTTTATTAAAAATAGTAGATTTTCCAGCATTTGGGCGACCTACTATTGCAATTGATAATCTTTGATTTTTTTCATAATAAGTTTCAGATTCTTTATCCAGCCTATTAAATTCTGTAATATCTAATTTATATCTTGCTAAATAAGATTTCTTAATTTGATCAGCAAGATTAACAAACCCAACCTTATGCTCCGAGGAAATAAATATTGTATTTTTAAATCCAAGTTTATATATATCAGATAATAACTCATCTTTTGGCATTTTTTCAGCTTTATTGCAAACTAAAATAATTTCTTTATTAAATTTTCTTAAATTTTGAGCAAAAATTAAATCTAACTGATTAATTCCCTCTCTTCCATCAACTAAAAATAAAATAATTTCCGCATCCTCAATTGCCTTAATGCATTGTTGAATCATTGCTTGAGAAATAACATCATCTTTTGTATTATCAAATCCCGCGGTATCAATAAGCTTTAATTTCATGTTATGAAATTCACATACAGCCTCAATTCTATCTCTTGTAATTCCAGGGGTATCAAAAACTATAGCCGAGTTTTTACAAATAATTTTATTAAATAGTGTGGACTTTCCAACATTTGGGCGACCAACAATCGCAACTTTAATATACATATTATTTTTTAAATTAAGACATTAATAAATATAATAATTTTATTTGCAAATTAAAATATATAATATACATCTTATATGTTGTTTAACATTGTGTGAAAAAAGATAAAAAAGAGTACATCAAATTATTTTGTGCAGGATTTTTATCAATTTTGGCTTCTGCGCCAATTTATTTCATGGTAGTGATGTTCTTTTCAATTTCATACTTATACTATAAAATCTCCCATGCAAAAGATTTTCAACATGCTTTTAAAAAAGCAATGATATTTGGTTTTGGGTACTATTTAGCAAATACTTACTGGATATGCTTTTCATTATTTGAAGATTTAAGATTTATTTTTTTACTTCCAATTGCAATAACAATTATTCCATTTTATTTTGCAACATTTTTAGCGTTGTGTATGGGATTTTGGAAATTTATATATTCAAAAATTCCAAATCATGCCATGCAGATATTTGCGTTTGCAGTGCTTTGGGTGATTCATGAAAAACTGCGTGCCACAATGATTTTTCCTTTCCCTTGGTGGCCAATAGGCATGACAGTTTCCAACATTGATGCGTGGATTCAGCCTCTTTCAATTATAAGTATTAATTTTTTCAGCTTTTTCATAGTATTATTATATCTTGTACCAATTTTAGCAATGCAAAAAATGTTAAAATGGCAAAAAATTCTATCATTTATATTTATTTTTTCAATTCATGGTTTATTTCTTGGATATGGATATATTAATCTAAAAAACTCCAAAACTCCAGAATTTCCATTTAATATAGGTATTTTACAAACAAATTTTACACAATATGAAAAATTCAGCGATGTAGAGGAATCTTTATATAAACATCATAATTTAACAATCGAAATAATGAAAAATGCCAAAAAACTTGCCAACAATAAACCAAATCTTATCGTATGGCCAGAAACTTCGATTCCATATCCAGTTTCAAAATCTGGAATTTTTTCAATTTCAGAAAAAAGTTATCTTGATGCAATATCAAATGAACTTTCACCAAAAGACAGACTTATATTTGGCGCAATTGGTTTAAATGAAGATGAAACCTACACTAATGCTGCATTTTTATTTTCAAACAAAGGAATTGAAAATGTATACGATAAAATTAATCTTGTTCCGTTTGGTGAATATGTTCCATTAATTCCATTTAAAATTGGAATTCTTCCATCTTTTACAAAAGGAAAGATTCAGTCTGTATGGAACATAGAGGGTAAAAATATAATTCCACTTATTTGTTACGAAATTTTATTTGACAAACATGTGAAAAAATTACACCCAGATTTAATCATAAACATAAGCAATGATGGATGGTTTGGTAATTCTATCGGCCCTTATCAACACCTTGCTCATGCAAGAATTTCAGCAATAAAAAATGGTGTTCCAGTTATAAGAGTTGCAAATACTGGAATTTCTGCTATAATAGATAAAAATGGGCGAATTTTTTCTCAAATTGACAAAAGAAAAGAAGGTACATTAGTAAAATAGTATAGTTTTTTAGTGTAATGGAACTAGATAAGTTGAAAAAAGAGTTAAATAACAAATATCAACAATGCCATAACAATAATTATAAGTGGATTATTGATGATAATTATGAGTGGCTTTATACAGATACTGTAGACAATTTGATCAATACAATTCTAAAGCCAAATGACCCTGCAAAGCCAGATAATCCCATAATCACTGCACTCGCCGAGTTCAATTTATCAAAGTCGGTAAATAGAGATGTTATTAAAAAAATGGTAAGTGATGTAATGAAAGATTCCTTAAATCGTATTCCAAAAGGGGAAACACGAATAATATTACTTCCATATTTCCAGAGTTTATCAATCCCCGAAATAGACGGATCCATTCGCACACCAAACTACTTTGCATTAATGAAGTTAAAAATCCAAAATATTAGTACGGATGTTCATAAGAAGTATCAAATACTTGAAGCAACGCATTACAATAAATACGTAGAAGGAGCAAATACGAAACAATTACTGGAAATTATAACCAATGATAATATTTCCCAGAGTACAGATCTAACAATTACAACATATGGTGCGACAAAATCAGAACAAGATAAATTATTATATAACCATAGTGGGCTATGTGGAGATTTTACTTTCTTAATAACCTACCTTTTATCACTTGGTCTTGAACCACAAATAAAATATTTACATCCATCTTTACAACCAGGTAGTAACAATCTTTATCATTGCAACATAAGAAAATTAATAATTAATCTTTTATCAAACAAAAAAATACTTCATAACGATATTTTGTCAGAAGAAGGTATCAACAAATGTAATGTACAAGCAAACACAGAGATAAACATTATACTTAAAGATAACATTGCACCTCAATCTAAACAACCATTTAATCAATATAACAACATAAAAAAACCGAACATCGATACAAGAATAGAAGCATTTCGATGTTTACAACGTAAATATGAAAAGATAGAACAACCGGACATCGATACAAGAATAGAAGCATTAAACAGTTATCTTCCTAAATTTCAAGATAAAACATATATACAAGATATCATTCAAGGCAAACATGATATACATCTTGATTGGTTTGTGTTTATGTTTGGATATAAAACAAGCCAAAATACATCTTGGAAAATAAAAAATAAAGAAGAATTAGAGACTTTGAAAAACAATACAACATTCATGAAATTACAAAAAAAAATTCTTAAAGAATATTTTCATAATTTAGAACCTACACAAAATATACTCGACATACGCCTATGGAAAGCATGTCACGCTGCTTATCTTTTGGATGACAAGGGCTTAATAGATACAATAAATGGTAAGATTAAAGAATTAAAAGATTATCATACACGAAAAACAGCTTTGGATAATTTAGACGGATCTTTGCCGGAATCACATATCCTTAAAAAACCTCAAGTAGAATATCAAGTTATACCTAAAGTAGAACGGAAGAACGCCAAAAATGTCAACGTAAAGAATTCGGACTCACAATATAACAACTTTGAAAGTCAAGTACAAAATCAAAAAGTAAATCTAGGTAGACATAACACTAATATCTCTCAACAACCTCAAAGAACACAACCGTACAATAATAATGGGCGTAATGGACCTCAATTTAATAATGGGCGTAATGGACCTCAATTTAATAATGGGCGTAATGGACCTCAATTTAATAATGGGCGTAATGGACCTCAATTTAATAATGGGCGTAATGGACCTCAATTACATCCTCAAAATACATATCCAATAAACAATCAAACCAACCAATTCAACCAATACCAACCCAACACAAACAATCAAACCAACATAAACAATCAACCCAACACAAACAATCAACCCAACACAAACAATCAAACCAACATAAACAATCAACCCAACACAAACAATCAACCCAACATAAACAATCAACCCAACACAAACAATCAACCCAACATAAACAATCAACCCAACACAAACAATCAACCCAACATAAACAATCAACCCAACATAAACAATCAAACTCAATCTCGTAATAACGAGGACAAGGTACGTATTAAACGTAAAAAATTGAAATATGTACCTAATAAAAAGATACATATTATTGTACGTAAAAAATTGAAATATGTACCTAATAAAGAGATACATATTTAAATCTAAATATATTGTCAATAAAAGTGATAGTAGTATTTACTGGCAGCAAAGCCAATATTTACTGTAGTTAATAAGGTTAAAATATGATCCAGATAGGAATCTAACTGACTTAAGGTGAAAATGAATTATTGACATTTAAAAATATACCATTATGATAATAAGATGGCGAGGTAGCTCAGTTCGGTAGAGCAAAGGAATCATAATCCTTGGGTCGGGGGTTCAAGTCCCTTCCTCGCTACCATGTTATTTACGATATGAAAAGATTTAGTACTATAAATTTTGTAAAAAAAAATAATCAATTACAGCCTTTTATAGTAAAGAATAATAATCTAAGTGATTTACAAAAAGATAATACAAATAACATTGATAATGTTGTTATGAAGTATAGTAAGGTAAATGAATTATTACAAGATTTAGTTTTTAAATTCATATCTGCATTGAATCCATCTTTAAAAAAAGACACCATGATTAATCTTTTAAAGTCATATTCTAGTATGAGTGAATTAATTTTTACTGCATGCAATAGAGGTTACAGCGATGCGGAAGATCAGGAAATGGTAAAATCACTAAATATGATAAAAAATTTAGTTGAAGGCGTATTAAAAGATGAAATAATAAATCAGAATATTTCAAATGTTTGGACGGAAATTAATGATTACATGAGGCTAAAATTAGGAAAACTTAATCACGAAGTATTCATTGTATTATATTTGGACACTAAGTTACGAATTATTTTTGAAAGTGAATTAGCAATTGGCTTTTCAGATAAAGTTGCCGTTGACATTAAAGATATTATTAAAAATACATCAAATTTAAATGCAAGCAGCGTAATATTAGTGCACAATCATCCGTCTGGTGAATGCGAACCATCAAAAGAAGATATCGATTTAACCCATGAAATATGCATGCTTCTTGAAATAGTTGGAATATCAATTTTTGATCATATTATAGTTACAGAAAAGGAAATTTTTAGTTTTAAAAAAAATTATTTACTTTAATACTAGGTTATTTACTTAGGGGTTCAACCCCCCTTTATAGGTCGGCAGATTTGGATTTTTAATATTTACTCTCTTCATCATTTTCATTATTATTTCTAAAGATTCCGCTTCTCCTGTACGCACAGGGTTCATTCTTTTGCTTTCATCAAATTTATTATAAAACTCTACTCCGTCTTCTTTACTATTGCCAAGAGCTTTTTGGAATTCCGCACTTAAGTTATTATCACGATAACTATAATTACCATGCGTGGTTTTATCTTCAGATTTTCGCCTTATCAAATCATCCAATGTATTTATACGAATAAGATGAAATTCAATAAAACGTTCTTTTTTTTTCCGATATATTGATGTAATTGCTTTAAGTATATCATCATTACTTTTATTTTTTATTTTACCATCATAAAAATTTTTACTTACAATACAGGTAAACTCTGTATTTACACCATTTTCAATATTGTGGTTAATTTTAATGAAATATTTATTTTTATTTTTCGGTTCTTCTGCATATTTCTTCCAAGTATCATGCATTTTACCAAAAGAATTTTGATCAAGCATATCCCGTATACTTTTTATTTCATATTTTTGAGTTGTTGATAATTTTGGGTTTAGGTTGTATTGGTTGTATTGGTATTGGTTGAATTGGTTGGTTTGATTGTTTGTGTTGTATTGGTATTGGTTGAATTGGTTGGTTTGATTGTTTGTGTTGTATTGGTATTGGTTGAATTGGTTGGTTTGATTGTTTGTGTTGGGTTGGTATTGGTTGAATTGGTTGGTTTGATTGTTTGTGTTGGGTTGGTATTGGTTGAATTGGTTGGTTTGATTGTTTATGTTGGGTTGGTATTGGTTGAATTGGTTGGTTTGATTGTTTGTGTTGGGTTGGTATTGGTT
>Ga0214919_10000404_pt1 | contig 73499 bp, 66 predicted proteins | sample LL1503_MetaG_FD_177994 | JGI IMG/M metagenome (GOLD analysis project Ga0214919, IMG submission 177994) | Freshwater microbial communities from Lake Lanier, Atlanta, Georgia, United States - LL-1503 | ecosystem: Environmental > Aquatic > Freshwater > Lake | place: USA: Georgia | collected... | reverse complement strand
GACATGAGCCGTAGGAGCCACGTCAGGAGCCTCGACATGAGCCGCACGAGCCTCAGCCGCACGAGCTTCAGCCACAAGAGCCTCAGCCGCACGAGCTTCAGCCACAAGAGCCTCGGCCGCACGAGCCGCACGAGCCTCAAGAGCCTCATTTGTGAAACTTGCTGAAAAACTAATCACGAAATAATAACCACAAAGCCCAAGCCATGAGCTTTTATAGCCGACATAAACATCACCTATAGGTTGTTTTGTGTATATGTTTTTATGGTTGAGAACCGTGGAATACTCAGACAGTTGGTCGATGCCATGGGCGTTTGTAAGTATAGTGCATACTTGTTCTCTGCGATGCTCTATGTTTGATATGTACGGACCGCGTGGTCCGGTGATCACAATCTTGTCACCAATCCTCACAACATGAGGTTCGGGGAGCACAGGGGGCACAGGGGTTGACTGCTTGGTTTTGCACATGGCGATAACGTATGCGAATGTTATATACCATGTATAATGCATAATTAGACTATCAATTTTTGTTAAAAAAACGAAAAATACCGTTTTTTTAATAAAAACAATTAGCAAACCAACTTATTTAGCAGCAGTGCCAGAAAGATTGCAATTCAGTTCTGCTCTGCTTTGTGTAAAGATAAGAAGAAACCAAGATGAAGGTTTGTAACCTTCATTTGCGTTGAGCCACTTTGTAGCCATGAATTGTCCCGTACACAGATGTCAAGTTCATTCGGTGGTATAGCAAACATCATAAAGCTCATTTTATCAAGCAAATCAAATCGCGATGCAAACCACTCAGCCTTATCATGTAAGTCATCATGTTTTACCTTCAATCTTTCATCGATATAGCGAGCAATTCCAGAGAGGACGCTGTCAGATGATAGCGCGGCTGTAACAATTGTGTGGATGGCGGCATCTTTACGTTTGCGGATGGCGACAGCTTTTTCTGTGCGGATGGCGGCGTCTTCACCTGTGCGGATGGCAGTGGCTTCACCTGCGCGGATGGCAGCGGCTTCACAACTCATGTTTAACGTGTTAAACACTGCTGTCCAGAAGATGGTCAATTGAATAACAATGCGTTCGGTCAGTAGCAGTCGATCCATGGCAAACACGTATGCAAAAGTTGTATATTAATATGTTTATTATATAATTAAACTATCAATTTTTGTTAAAAAAAATGAAAAATACTGAAATAATCAAAAATAATTATTAGCATATAAGCCAATTATTACTAAAAATGCTTTTCATTGTTGAAAAGTGGTTAGAGGAAAATATATAAAAGGGAAAGGGAACTATGGCATAGAATGCTCACGCACGGGCTCGAACCGTGGACCACTGCCTCATAAGAGCAATGCTCTACCAACTGAGCTACGAGAGCTACTAGCCATAGTATGAAATGAACCCACCAATTCACCTCACAAATGTATATTATTATTAACTCTTTATATTGATTTTATTTGCATTTTTTATTTGCATTTTTTATTTGCATTTTATATTTGCATTTTATTAATTATATGTTTACACTTCTATATTTACACTTCTATATTTAAAAATCCTTCATCTGTATATAAAAATTCAGGGTTAAATATATTTTTATCAAATAGAGGTTTATTTTTTATAATATATATAAATATAATAGCAGTAAGTATTGCTCGTAAAACTATACCAGTTCCAAATGTAATTTTATTAATATCAACGTTTTCACGGTCAAACATTTCCAATAATTTTTCACGTTTTTGAAATAATTCAGTAATAGTATAGGGAGAGCAAAGAGCATATAAAGAATATCCATATTCTTTATTCTTTTTTAATATTTTTGCTGTTTTTGTAGAAAAACTTGTTAAAGCATTATTACATGCAGGACAATGCCTCATCAAAAAAACTTTATGCTGTACATTATTTGCTTCATTATTTGCATTATTTGCATTATTTGCATTATTTGCTCCATTATTTGCTTTATTTGCATTATTTGCTCCATTATTTGCTCCATTATTTGCTTCATTATTTGCATTATTTGCTCCATTATTTGCTTCATTATTTGTATATATAATGATTTTCCTATAATCACTTTTATACTTCCAAGTTGACACCTCTATAATATTATGTATGTTAGGTTTTGTACTGTTTATCAATGTAATTTGACAAATATCTAAATTATCAAAATATATATGCTGTTTGCATATAAGTTTAACTAATTTATTTAAAAAATTTGAATGTGTAGTTATAAATGTGCTTGTGTTTGTGCTTGTGCTTGGGTTTGTGCTTGTATTTAAATGTATAATTTGTGGTAATTTGTTTTTTAATAAGTCAAGAAATTTTTCTGGACTATGTGAACTACAAAAAGCATCTTCACGGTCTATAGAAGTTTTACATTCATTTATTCCATCAGCATATACATTAGTATAGTTTATCCATTTCATATAAAGTGCAGGTTCAACTTTAATAAATTTAAAGTTAGAATTTAATGACTCTTGTACCGCTTTTGTAAGTATACCTTTATTTGATAAATCTAAAGCACCAAATGCTTCCTCACTACAATAAGGTAAAATAGTAAGTTCTATTGATTGGTTTTCTTGTATTATTACATATTCCTTTATTTTTTTTATATATTCTTGAAATTTAACATTTAAATCTTCTTTTTTATGTACACCATCACAAAATGCAAAATTATATTGTGTACGGTTCTTTATTCTTCTAGTTAATTTATTTTCTTTATATTCTTTATCTACTTTACCTGCGTCGTCTGTTTCTTTTACACCTGTTTTACCTGTTTCACTTGATTCACCTGTTTTTTTTTTTAAAAACTTAAACATCTTTTATTGGATTGTATTTATATTTATTTGAGAAATTAAAAAAAAATAAAAACATTGATATGGTAATAGTTAAATAGTTAAATAGATAAGCAGATAAAATCAACTATATTTATTTACTATGCTAGAAGACTCCCCTTAGGATTCTTTGTCCAAAACTCAGGATTAGTAGACCGATTCATATATGCTTTGCCGCATCGTGCACTATAATCATAGTCCCGCACAATTAGCTGAGTATTTGCACCTCCATGGATCCAACTTGGATCTACAGTTTCCTGTACAATATGTAGAGGATTTTGCACATTGTAGCTAAGATGATCAACAAGGGGTGTAAATTGCTGTGGAATTGTAACACCTGATAATGTGTTGCAAGATTTCTTGACTTTGGTATCTTCACTGTAGATAAGCTCACTTTCAAGATTTGGTTGTAAGTAACCACGTCCCATGTAGGGTGTTGTCATATAAGGACGTTCATACAGCTGTTGAGGACACTTAGGATAACGACGAGTTAAACCAACACGTAGCTTAGTAGAATCATCAATAACACAGGACCCAACATCATTACCATTCTTAAAAAACATAAGAACATTATCAGTAGCATTTTGAACTGTCTGGGGCATTAGACAGTCACAGTCATAAAGGTTAGTGACTGAATAATTACCTGGACCAATTGATTGACGTGTCTGGATATCAATAAAACATTTATCATCACGAGCCATAGCCTTGTAATTAACATTAAATTTTTTAGTATTATCAAAGTTAACACAGTTACGCTGGCTATTTAAAGCATTATTACTTTTATCATAGTTTAATTGATTATAACTCATTTTGACTATATTTAGTTTAACTGGTTAACAGCTTATTTATATATAATTAAGATAAATATTTTTAATAATTGTAATTATACATAATTATACATAATTATATTTACTATTGTATTCGTCTTAAAGAAAAAATAAATAAATTAATTATAAGCAATAGTACTACAATAGTTAGGAGTTAAAGGAAAGTTATTAAAGCAAAGTTATTAAAGCAAAGTTATTAAAAACATTAAAATCTACTTTAACTTAACTATTATGACACAATCTACTAAATCTAAACCACAGATATCATTAGCTAAATTATCAACTGATGAATGCGATACTTTGTTTACATCTGTATCTAGCAAGCTGAATATTCACAAGTCTCAGTTTTTTTATCCAATATATAATAAATTATTAAATGCTGATGATTCTCAAGCTCCTGATGATTTGCGAGGTTTAGTATTTGATAGTAAATTTAAATGTAAAGAGGTTTTAGCTAAAATAATGGATAATCAATATGAGGATATAGATGAAGATGATAATGATGATGATGGTGAAAATGATGATGATGAAGATGATGATGATGAAGATGATGATGATGATGAGAATAATTGGGAGGATGATGATGATAATGAGAATGATAAGGATAACTCAAATGCTAATGCTAACCCAGTTTTATGTACTTTTACTAATATTGAGCCATCAATTACAGAAATTACAGATGATTATATAAATACTGAAACTGTTGCTACAACTGCTGCTACAACTGTTGCTGCATCTACAGTTGATGTATCTATACCTGGCGATAATGCTACTAGTGATACTAGCAATGCTAGTGATAGTAGTAATGCAGACCTTACTGATGTGTTAAATAATAATATAAATTTTGATCTTCCTACTGATAATAATGATGAAGCAGAAGAGGGTGAATATGATGAAATTGAAGATTTTATTAGAAACACATACACAATTACTGGCATTGTTGAAAAACTAAATAAAACAACAGGTGAAACAGTTAGTGTTCAAGAAGAAATATTTATAAAAAAATCACCATTGCTAGAGCCTCTGAAAGTTATGCAGGATATTTATGTAATTCCTGATAATCTACAAAATAAAGACCTTGAAGATGAAACTGTTAAAAATACTAATGCTAAGCTCAGCTCATACAATAACAGCTCACATGTTGAAGCATTATTTCTATATCTAGCAAATAAGTTAGTTGAGGTTGGTAAATGTCCTACATTTCCTTATTATTATGGGTGTATTAATGGTGTTGATCCCAATTATTATCATGATATTACTGATGAATATGATAGTGTTTCTCACACACGCTGGTTTCGTGATCGTGTTAAAACGGATTTTGATTTACTTATATTAGAAGATGATGATGATAATGAAGTTGAAAATAACTTATTAGAACAAATGAAAAATGAAAGTGTAAATACAAATCATAAGTTTTCAATGCATAATGATAGTGCTAGTGATAGTGAACAAGAAAATGATGGTAAAAGTGATAGTAAAAGTGATGGTAAAAGTGATGGTAAAAGTGATGGTAAAAGTGATAGTAAAAGTGATGAAGATAGTTTAAATAATTTAGATATTTTAAATATTGAGGAAGCTGGGGAAGCTGGGGAAACTGGGGAAACTGGGGTATGTGAATCTTCAACTGATCCTGGTACTACTGATGATGCTACAATGCATAATATAACTACAATGATAGAGACACCAACTACTGGTACTGAAAATATTAATACAACAGTTGAATGCATAATTGCTAATGGTGCTAATAGTATTGATGGTGCTAATAGTGTTGATGGTGCTATTGACTGTACTATTGACTGTACTATTATTAATAGAGATGCGCCATCTCTAGACGTTAATGTAGACACTATTAGTGGTGGCGGCAATGGTGGTGGTGGTGGTGATGGTGGTGATGGTGGTGATGGTGGTGATGGTGGTGGTGGTGGTGATGGTAATGAACTTGCCTTTATAGAATCGCTAGATGATGTAGACTTAGAAATTATAGAAGATAGTGAACTGCAGCAAGACTTTACTGAACTACCTATAAAGCAACCTACATCACCTATTTTACGGGCAGATGATAGCAAAGACTCAGCAACTGATGATGATTTTATAGAAACATTAAGTGATTTTGATAAAGAAAATGTTGACTTTGAAGATTTTGAAGATGATAACAAATTTAAAATGTATTATGTAAAGTGTGCTAATATGCCTGTTAATCTATGTATGATGGAAAAGATGGATGGCACTTTAGATAGTCTTTTAGATGATGGCTACGAAATGAATGAAACAGAATGGTTTTCAGTGTTTTTTCAGCTTGCATTTGGTTTGGCAGTTGCCCAGAAATACTTTAATTTTGTACATAATGATTTACACTCAAGCAATATAATGTATAAGGAAACAAATAATAAGCATCTTTATTTTGATGTTAATGGTCAAGTATATAAAATTCCTCTGTTTGGTCGTATTATGAAAATTATTGATTTTGCTCGTGGTACATTTAAATTTGGTGATCGCTGGATTTTTAGTGACCATTTTAAAGATGATGGTGAAGCCTATGGACAATATGATTACCCTACAGATGGGTCACTCAAAAACTGTGAGTTTAAGCCAAACCCCAGTTTTGATTTAGTTAGATTAGGCACAACAGTTATTGAACGTGTGTCATCTGAGCCAAAAGTAACTGAATTTGTTGAGCGAATGACTATGAATGATTGGGGAAGCAGTGTTTGTTATGATGAAGATTCATTTCAATTGTATATTGATATTGCCCGCACTTGCCATAATGCAGTTCCAATAAACATACTTACCCAGTCTAAAGAGTTTAATCGTTTTAAGATTGCAAAGGAAAAAATACCAAAAGGAATGTATATATTTAAATATTAAATGTTTTTATTTGCTTTTAGTTTTAGTTTTAGTTTTAGTTTTCATAATTTTCAAAAACATTTTTTTCATAGATTTACTTTTACCAATTTTTTTAAGTAATTTCATATGTTTTGTTACTTCATGCTTTATTGTTGCATTTTTAACCATATTATTTGCCAATGCAATCATTTTATCTGATTCATCTTTACAAGTTTCTTGTTTACACGTTTTAACTTTACCTGTAATTATTTTAAGTTTTGGAGATAATTTTGCATATTTATCAAGTGCGCATTTTATACGATCTTTATTTTTTATACATTTTTCAACGGTAGTCATAACTTTGTGTATATCTTGTTTTACAAGTTCATTTTTAAGGTCCATATCAATATAATCACATTTGCTCTTACTACATTTTTCATAGTTTAAGCAACCATCTCTAAGATCAGCTAAAAGTTTATATTTTGCCTTTTCTACTTTAGGAATTCCTTTTAATTTACTTAAATCTGGTCCACATATGCTTTCAGATTTGATAGAATTTTTGCCTTTGCTTGATTTGCTTGATTTACTAGTTTTTGTAACCATATTTGTGATAGTTAAAATATACTATGATTATAATTTGCTTATAATTTTCTTATAATTTGAGTATTGTATTATTTAATTAGATTTTTAATTAGTTTGCCAAGTTCTTAATGCATCTTTATCTAAAATAAATTTAGCATTGTGTGTAATAGCATTATATGTGATTGGTTCCTCTTTATGCATTTTAATAAATGATAAAAAATAAACATTCATTTTAGAAAACAATGCATGTTTAATGATGTTCTCAGATTTATTAGTATTTTTATTATTTTTATTATTTTTATTATTTTTCACTGTGCTAGATACATTAGCATCTACTTGCTCATCTCCTTGCTCATCTCCTTGCTTATCTACTGTATCAGTCAATTTAGTATTCTTTGCAAGTGATTTGACAGAATTTAATACTCCTTTTTTTGTTAAAAGTTTTAAAATTTTTTTAAAACTTGTGCGGTGAGCGTATTGTGTATATGATTTATAATCGTCATCGATTGCATCTATTTTAAATTCTAGATTGCGAGGTAAAACAAACTCGCTTAAATCATCAGTTATACTTTGGTCAACAATAAATGTTGCAAATTTATATCCATACTCACTATACATTTTTGCATTAGGCATATATAGAAAAGGTACATTTTTTAATCCTAAAAAAACTAATAGGGTATTATCAGCATAACCTTCACCAACATTTTTATCAATAGATGATGACATAAAATTTTTAAATTTAATAGTATCACCAACTTTTTTCTTTTTTAATTCAGGAAATATACTAATACCTCTAAATAAAATTTCATTACCTGTAAGTTTAGGGCAATCTGATCTATTAAATATATTTTCAAGGCGATTTAAAAGTGTTATTCGTGCTGTTAAACTAGTTTTAATATATGTATTCATATCATTTATGTTAGTTTTACTTACAGGTATTAAATTTGCAGCATTTTCTCCAATAATATCTTCACGTAACTCCATATCATTATAGATTTCAAACGGAAACTGAATTTCACGTTGCTTAGATGTATTGGTTAATAAATTTGTTTGCCATCTTGAACCAATATGTTTATAAAATTTAAGTGCAATTATTTCATGATCTGATAATTTTTTATAAAATTTTTCAAATAGTGGTATTATTTTTAATATTTTTCTAGTACGTTGTATCTGATATTTGCGTAAGTTATTTCTACCTATATATTTTTTTATAGTAGCTAACTTAGTGTACATAGGGGTTTTATGCGTATGTTTACTATGCAAAGTTTTACTATGTGTTTTAGGTGTTTTAGTAATATGTCTTTTAACCATTTTAATAGTAACTATAGTACTAGATAATACTACATATTTAGTAATATTAAAAACTGAAATTTTTATATATAAAACAATTAAAGCTAAATAATAGTAAGCATATAATTTATAAATATACACAATCAATTACACGCAACCAATTACACGCAACCCACTATACACTATTAACAACACAGCTAGAACATGACAGCAGGTAGTCTTATAGCTTTAGAATATGGTAATGTTGAACGCATGGCGTTTCTCACTCTTAACCCCCAAATAACACATTTCAAGTCTGTATATAAAAAACATACTAATTTTGCAACACAATTTATTACAGAAATGCCTGATTATGATACACAATTACAATCAAATAGTGAAAAAAGGGTTACATTTGCAATACCACGTAATGGTGATGCTATACGTGATATGTACCTTACTTTTGAGCTTCCAGATATTTACTCATCAGGTGGTTATAATTTCCAATGGATTAAACGTATTGCAGAATATCTTGTAAAATCAGTTTCTATTCAAATGGATAATGCAGTAATTGATACACATTATTCCGAATGGTTTCATGCACACTCTGAACTTTTCCTAAATGATGGTCATAAAAAAGGCTATTATAAAATGATTGGCAATGTGCCAGAGTTATATGACCCAACAAATGCACCCGGCAATAATGGCATTTATCCACAAAATGCCAATTTTCCATCTATTGTAGGGCGAAAATTATATTTACCATTAACATTTTGGTTTAATAAATATGCATCAATGGTATTTCCCCTTATTGCAGTTCAAAAAGCAATTGTATCACTAACATTTACATTTCGCCGTTTGCAAGAATTATATACTGTTATTGATGTAACTGGATCACAGTATCGTGTTAGACCGTATTTACAGGCACACTTTATTGGTAATTTTTTAAATGCAGTACCTGTGCCAATTATATCTGCAGTATCATCATTAAATATACATGCTAAGCTAGAAGTTAACTATATATTTTTAGACAATGAAGAACGTAAACGCTTTGCTTTACAATCTCATGATTATTTGATAAATCAAATACAAGTATTGACAAATCCAATTACTACAAGCTCTGGAGTACAAATTAATATGCAAAATTTAAATAAGCCTATAACTCAACTAATATGGATGATACGCAGAACAGATATGGAAGATGTTAATGATTGGTCAAATTTTACTAATTGGAATGTTCCAGATATTCCACCATTCTCAATTGGCTATATTAATCCATATGGGCCAGCAATTTCTATTACACCTGCAAATTTAAAATATTATAAAACTAAAAACTTGTTAAAATCTGCGGTTCTTCGTTTAATGACATATGAAATTACATCTGGTACAACAACTAATTTTGATACTGGCGGAATGGTTGATGGTAAAGATTCAGTGTTTTTTAATTTAATGGAAAATTTTAATTGTAATGCAAATATGCCAGATGAAGGTATATATACTTATTCATTTGCACTAGATAATTCAAGTCTACAGCCAACAGGTTCAGTAAATTTTTCAACAATTAATAATAAAGATATGTTACTTAACTTAACAGAAATTGCACCAACAGGGTATAATGGTAATACTTATAATTATAATATTCGCACATTTGCAGTAAATTATGATATACTTAAAGTGTTGGGCGGTATGGTGGCAACAATGACATCTAATTAAAATATTACTTATGAGGAAGATTTTTTTTAATTTCTAATAATTGGCTAGTTGTTAAATTATTATGCCATAATGCCCAGTGATATTGCAATAGTCCTACATTATTAGGATAATTTAGTAATAATTCGGTTACACGATTTAATAATTTTAACTGTGTTGAAATGCATGGATGTGATGTTAATTCAAATTTTTCATGCATTGATAGTGGCATTGATATTTGCATTATTGTAGCAATTATTGTAGCAATTATTGCTATTAGTATAGCTATTAGTATAGCTACTATTACAATGCTACCTGTTATAGAAAAAACACACAATTGCATTTTTGATTGCATTTTTGATTGCACGTTTGATTCTATTTAATGAGTGTATATATAAAATATATAAATATATAAATATGTATGGAATAGTTCAGTTAAAATTTAAAGGATAGCATAACAGCTATTTATTTGCAATGTAAAAAAACAAAATAATAAATATAACATAATTATTAGAGGATAAGCCTAAACTACTAAACTACTAAACATGAAAGATAAAAATAAATATATTAGCTCAAAACAAAATACTGCAAAGTTTAAAGATCTACTACCTCCAAAAGTAAACTATAATTTACAATCCCATAAGAAGCAACAAACTAGTGCATTTGATAATGTAACTGCACAAGAAACATCATCTGCAAAATCAAGTTCATATGGTGATCTTATAGATTTACTTAGTGTTTCTCCATCTGCAGGTGATAAACCAATTACTTTTACTGATAAACTTAGTGACTTTTGCATTATGTTTCTTAAATACAGTTTTTTAGTAGCTATTCTTACTATAAATTTTCTAGGGTTATCTGCATCATTAAATTGTAATGCTGACCAAGAACTCTCACACCGTGTAATGTCTGCAATATTTGCATTTTTCTTTGGATTTGTATACTTATTAATTAACTATTATACATATAAAGTAATGTACCAGAAAAAAATATGTACATTCAATAAAGATAAACTATTTCCATTCAAAGCGTAATGGGCGGTAATGGGCATATCGCTCTTAACACTTAACTTTTAATTAGAGCTAACATATAGAAACTGTTTATCTATATTATCATTAAGACGATCAAAATATGTAGAGAAATATTGTTTAAAATTGGTGTCATCAAGTTCAGGATCCATTTTTACAGCACGATCAATCATGCAAGTTTCAACATTGTAATTAGCATATTGACTACGATCACTCTCAATTTTATTAATATTTGCAAATGAAGCAGCAGCAGCTAAATCATAATCTTCACCATAAGTATTACATATATCTAAATCAAATAAATTAGGGGCAACCTTGCGATTGCATTCCCTTTCATATGAAACAGTAGGATCATCATTTTTTTTCTTTTTTTCAAGTAAATTAATAAATGGTATAGCAGTACTGCATCCCGTCCCTTTAAGATATGCAATAGCATTTTCACGAGTGCTAAAAGGCATTGGGTTTGTTTGATCATCATAAAGCTTGCGAGTATCTAGCAAATAGAATTGCTTACCATCTGTTACAAGATAATTATAGCAGTCTGATGGGATAACATTCTCATCTAAAAATACAATAAAGTTATCTAATACATTTTTTTTTAAAACAAATATTAATAATGCTAGAACTATTACAACACATATGATACCTGCCCTGCTTACACTTATATGGGTGTTTGCATATGTACTGCTGCTACTTTTAAATATTGACATTGTATATTACTTCCTTTTCAATTCTTTTAAAGTATAGTATTAAAGTATATAAAGATTTTATTAAAATTTCTAAGTTAATAATAGCTTATAACATCTAACAGCACGCTATCTAACTAAATTTAAAATCATATTTTATAATAGATATAATAGAAATGTATTTACCTATTTTACTTATAATTATAACAGCTTTAGTCTTTTATAATGAAATTGACTTTAAAAAAATGGACTATGGTGAAATTGCATTACTATTAATAATATTTATGGCAATAGTGATTGCAGCTGTAAATTATATGAAAATTTCATCTAATTATAAAGAGGGGTTTACTAGTAGTAGTTTATCTGCAAATAATAATTCAACTACCGCATTACAAAATGATAAATCCAATGATAAATCCAATGACAATGTAAACTCGCGCATTGGTCATGGTTCTCATTATGATAATAGTTTACTTAAAATAATGGATAAAGAATTAAAAGATCAAGTAGCTGCACAAGCTCAGGATGGAACTGATTCTGGAACTATAGATATTGCATCTTCAAAAGATGGTGAGTATCTAGACCCTGATACTGAATCTAAAAAAATTCTTAATAAGACTGGACCATTTAAGCGTATAGCACCATTTAATAATATTAATAAATCACAAGTTGCAGCAGCTGATGCTTTGCTAACTACAGGTAATTTAAAACTTAAACCGTCAACACAATCTGTGCATGCTACACCACATTTAAGCAAAGAAAAGTTTGATGATGCTCAAAATGAAGAAAATATTCGCAGTATGTTTGCTCCACAAATGGTTATTGGTGAAAGTAACAATAACAATAAACAGGAAGCTTCATATAGTAAAACAAAATCTTTAACTTGGGATAGTGTCTTTAAACAGGAAAATGACGGCATGACATTTAATGATACAATGGTACCAGTTACCGATTTATGGAATGATGATAAAACGCATCCTAAAAGCTGGGATCAAGGTAATAACTGGTCGCGTGGTTTAAGTGCATATAATAAAGGTCAATGGTCTGAAAGTTTATACGTGAAACCTAGCGATTGGGCAAATTCACCTCAAGGATCACCTACTAGTGAAGGTAACACTGTAGGTACTGCTACAACTAAAGCACATAAAAGTAGCTTTTATGATATTCCTGTACCTACAGCTACTGCAAATGGGAAATTGTGTGGTGCATATGATGATTTAAATTTAGCAACTGATTCAACTGGAAATATTCTTATTGGAAATTATAATAAAGCTAAGAAATTTGTACCTGGATATACATATATCCCACCAGTTTATTGGGATGTTCCTCAGCGACATACACCAGTATGTGGTCAGGCAGATATGAATGTGCGTAAGCTAACTGGTTTAATGGATAGGGGTACGCCTATAAATGCATTGGAGTTAAATCAAGATGGATCGCTAGCTGATACTGAGGAAGAAGTATCACTTACAAATGTAGGAAGCCTAATGCCTAAGTTTAACTATTATGAAGCACCGTTTAGCCAGCCTTACGTTTAGTGCAAAGGCTGGGGTTTTTAATAAAAACAGCCTTACGTTTAGTGCAAAGGCTGGGGTTTTTATTTTTATATTTAAAACGTTAATTTTTTATTTATAATTTTTGGGTATTAATTTTTCATGTAATAGTGCTTTTTTATATATTTTTTTTTTATTATAAACACCTTTGAATATATTAAAATAATTTTCAATTGTTTCATTCCTATGAGAACTAGCATTATCTAGCATTATCTAGCATTATCTAGCATTATCAAGAATAATTAATATTCTAGATATTATGCTTCATAATATTTTTAGGATCAAAAGATTCTGGAAACTGTATTTTTAATTGATTTAATACTGATAATTCTGTTTTATTTTTTGTAGATAATAATGTAGATGGATGTTGAATTCTTAATATAGGATCATTTTTACTACCAAAAATACCATATTGCACTTTCTTAATATTTATTTTAATATTTATAGTACTATTTTTCAAAGTATTATTTTTTTTTATAATTTTACTATAAATTTCTATTGTGTTTGGTGGATTTAATTGATTTAATAATGATAAATTTGAAAAGTATGTGAACAATATTATTGCTGTTGAACCTATTATAATTACTTTTTTATAATTATTATTTAATAATAAAAATTTAGATAAATTACTAATAAAAGACCTCCACCATGGTGTTAAATCAGAAACTAATGTTAAATCACTTTTAAATTGTGGTAATATAGATATAGTATTTTTTTTTGTTTTTTTATTTATCATTTATTATAAAATACTATTTTTAATGCCACTAAATAAAACTAATTTAGATCTAGATCTCAATATCATAAAAAAATACATAAAACCCAAAAACATAATTAGAGGTAGACTAACACAACAAATGCAAACAAATTATAGCAAAAACAAAACATTAGGAAAGAAAATGAGACTAATGGAAAAAAAGTAGAAAACATAATGTATATTAATTTGCTTAATATGTTGAAGTAGCTTTACTCACTATTTATTTTTTCTCATTTTACTTTAGTTACACTACAGTTACACTATTTAACAATTCACATGTCACAAAAGCACAATACAATAAATATAAATAAAATATCAAGTGCATTACTCACAGCGCGGCTTGCTAGTGCTAAGCAGCTAGATGTAAATACTCTTCTTACTGAAAATATAAAATCAACACAAAACCCTAATAATACACAAACAATAAATGATTCTGATACATATGAAATAAATCAAATTGTAAACAATAATATTTCTTCAAAATATCACATTACAAAATATTTAGGTAAAGGTGTTAATGGACGGTTATATCTAGCAAAGGATAGTAAAGGGCGCCTTTATATATGTAAAAAAATTACAGTTAACACACAAAACAATAATAATAAGCAGATTGAGTTTGAGCTTAATATTCTAAATTATTTATCAAATAATCACGCAACAAGCGAATATATTAATCCATGCCTAGAACACAAAATAATAGGTAATCAAATATTTACAATATTTCCAGTATTTAATGGTTACAGCTTAAGTAACATGCAAAACTATCTAGCTAAGTTAAATCCAACAGATTATTATAAAATAGTTTTCTACTTAGTAAAAAATATATTGCAGGGCATGGCAACTATACATGGCTCTAATATAGCACACCAAAATATTAATGCAAACTCAATATTAGTATCAAGTGAATCACGTAATCAAACTGGAATACAATACGATTTACCAATCAAGTTTACAGATTTTGGTTTAGGTTGTGGTCATAGTGGTAGTAGTGATGGTATTGATGGTATTGATGGTATTGATGGTAATGCCAATAGTGCCAACAGTTTTGATAAATTTGATAAATTTGCTAGCTTTGCTAAATTTACTAAGGTTAAAAGTGATAATTATTTAAATAAATGTACAGGATCACAATTACCACTGACAATTACACCTAAATTATTATCAACTCTAGATAGCTCTGGCTATTTAAAATTAAGCAAAAAATGGGATGTATTCTGTTTAGGTTGTGAATTGGTAAAGTTGCTATTACCTAATGTAACAATTCCTACTGAAAATGGATATAATGAAAATGTTCGCTCAATTATTCAAGCACTTATGAAGCAATATTTCCAATTAACACCATCTAAAAATACAGAAACTAGACCTAAACTATATGCAAATGTTGTAGGGGTTGAAAATGATGAGTTAAAGGCTGATATTGGTGCATATCTAGACATTATAATTAAAAATATGATAACTAAATCTGAAGCACGAGATAAGTGTCAGTATGTTCTAGACAAGTTAATTGTTTATGAAAAATATAAAGATGAAGCATTTTAAAGTATTTTACACCTTTAGACATTTAAAACGCCGATTATTATCTACATTTTAAGAAAGGTTTTACATTGAAGTAAGTAAAAACAACTTATCTACTGTCTTTTACCATAGGTTGTCTGATAACCTAATGACAGTATAAATTTATAGTCTTGTAAATTCCATTGGTCTTTTTCTATTTTCTGTTAAATATGCTTTTACTATACATTGCATATTTACACAGCTATTTATATCTCTATTTAGGAATTTACTGCATTTTAATGATGGATTATTTAAGTTTTCGAAACTCCCATCATTACAATGCTTACAAGTTAATAATCTAAATAATGATTTAGAATTAATAACTTTATTATCATTTTCTTTATGACAATTACAGCATAGCTTACTAGTATTATATTCATCAAGTAATACTGTATTATATTTTTTTGCAACTAATCTTTTTAATCCTATACCCATTGTAGAACCTAAGCCTTTTATAGTATTCTTATTTGACCAATCACCAATACAAATTAGAATATCATCTTTATTTCCATATGTCTTTTCAATGTTATTTAAGAATTTATCTTCACTCTTTTGTCTATAAGTCTTAGTCCTCCAATTTAGTTTTCTATTTAGTTCTTCTTCATAATATTTTTTAATGATTTTATTACACTTATATTTTTCTTTTATATACTCTTTAAATTTTTCATAGTTATTTATTTTACAATTATATTTACTTAATTTTGTTTCAGCATTTATTATTTCTTGATGTTGTTTTTTATTTTTATTCTTAATTCTTTTATTACGTGTATTTAAACTTTCCATATTTCTTTGACTTGAACTATATTTTAGAACTTTATTATCATCATCAATCATATATAATAGGTATTTCTTTCCAGGGTCTGCTGTTACTATCTTTTTATTCTTAAATTCTTCTATCTGTTCATCACTTAAATTATTAATATAATCTAAATCATTACTTTCAAAATTATTAGCATTATCCTTTTTATTTTCTTTATAGTTTTTATGTTTAAAATGTAATGAACATCCTATACCATCAGTCACTAATGTATAGTTAAATTTATAATCTTTTAATTTAAATATTGGTTTATTCATATTAAAATATGTATTCCAAATTTTATCTCTATTTGTTTTTAATTCTTCTAATAACTCACCTTTATTACCTTTATCACCAATAACATTAACTAATGTAGCACTATCAATAAATATATATTTAGGAACACATGAATTACGTAATGGAATAAGTTGGAATAACTTAATTATTTTACAATTTAATTCTTTAATTTTATCATTATATTTTTTTATAGTGTTGTCTTTTCTTGCTTTAGCTACCTTTTTTTGCCATTGTTCTATTTCCTTATAGATAATATCATTATGCTTTTCAAATTCACAGTTAAGATAATAAGATATAGAAATATATTTATAAGGGTTTGCTTTACAATCATAAGCCATTGTTTTATCAATATTATTTGGTATTATTTTATCTTTAATTGTATTATACCATCCAATCATTATAGTTGGTATTTCCTGAGGTTTATTTTCAATTATACATTTTTTAACCTTATAAAGTAATGAATTCTTTTCTTTCTTGTATTCTTTACTATTTCTATCTGTAAGTTCTCCAGTATAATGTTCCTCATAGTAATTACCTCCAAAAATACTTATAAATTTAGATAATCGTTTAATAAAGTGTTCTTTAATGTTATTTTTAATACTAACTTCAATACTAGAACATACATAAGGTAAAGTATAACTTAAATTATTAAGTTGATATTTTTGATGATTATTAATAGGTTGAAAATCAGTAGTATAGAATGCTTGTATTTCTAATAGTAATGGTGTTACTGCTATTTTTTTACCTCTATTATCACGTGTTCCTAATGATGTAATACAATATTTAATAAAAGCATCATCTAAAGTAGGTATATCTTGATTATTATTAAGTTTTTTAAGAACATATAACTTAATAAATTGATATGTATCAATCACAATATCATTAACACGAATTACTAATTCATTGATTTTCTTCTGTGTATCACTATCCTTGATAATAGATTTCAAAGATGTTTTAATGCTTTTGAAAGGAATCTTATGTTTAGTAAAATCAACACCCTTGGGATTTTCAAGTGGCTTGTCAGGGTCTTTAGTTTTCTTTTTAGGTGGCATCTTGCTCTTAGATGTAATAAACAAGATGTCTTTATGTTGATAAAATAATATATAATATTACGTTAGATATAAAATTTTAAAAATAAACGCAAATAAAAATAATTAATTTTTAATTATATTGTAGATTGTTGTGATATTTTTTTATTTTTTCTTTTTTGATTAGCCCGTTGCCAGTATTCTTTTAATTTTTCGGGATTTTCTTCTTTTAGTTTATTTATATAATTTTTTTGTAATGTTTGAATTTGTTCTTTGTGTTGTTCTAAATATTTTTTATGTCCTTGATTATTAGTATATTTTTTAAGCCTTATCTCTAGGTCTTGTATTATTTGTTTTTGTTCTGCGTTTTCTTTTTTAAGTTTATTTATTTCATCTAAGGTATTGTCCATTTTTATATGTTTTTAAATATGTTTATAGATATATTTATAATTTTAAATTATGTTTATATAAAAAAATTGAAAGTATAAAGATAATAAATATAGTTATAGTATAATAAAAAATAAGATGGCAAAAGAAATACCATTTGATAAGTCATTTGCTAGTCATGAAAAAGCACAATATTGGAGTGATAAGAATGAATTAAAACCTAAAAATATAGCAAAATTTAGTAATAAAAAATATATATTTGATTGTAATTGTGGTCATGAATTTGAAACTGTATTAAGTCATATATCTAGAGGTAGCTGGTGTTCATATTGTAGTAGTCCACCACAGAAATTATGTAATATAGAAGATTGTAAAACTTGTTTTGAAAAATCATTTGCTAGCCATGAAAAAGCACAATATTGGAGTGATAAGAATAAATTAAAACCTAAACAAGTTATGAAAGGTTCACATAAAAAATATATATTTGATTGTAATTGTGGTCATGAATTTGAAACTGTATTAAGTCATATATCTAGAGGTAGCTGGTGTTCATATTGTTGTAATCCACCTATAAAACTATGTTATAAAGAAAATTGTAATATGTGTTATGAAAAATCATTTGCTAGTCATGAAAAAGCTAAGTATTGGAGTGATAAAAATGAATTATTTCCAACAAACGTGTTTAAAAATGCCAATATAAAATATATATTTAATTGCAATAATTGTACACATTCATTTTATATTAATTTAGCAAATGTTAATTGTGGTTATTGGTGTCCATATTGTGCAAATAAATCCCTATGCGAAGATAAAGAATGTCAATATTGTTTTCAAAAATCATTTGCAAGTCATGCAAAAGCAATATATTGGAGTAATAAAAATAAAGTACAACCAATAAATATAATAAAAGGAACTCATAAAAAATATTGGTTCAATTGTAATTGTAAACATGAATTTATTAGTTCAATTGAAAATATAACTATAAAAAATACATGGTGTAATTATTGTGCAAATAAAAAACTATGTGAAAAAGAAGAATGTAAAATATGTTTTAAAAAATCTTTTGCAAGTCATGAAAAATCTAAATATTGGAGCGATAAAAATAAAGTAAATCCAAAAGATATTTTTAAATCAACTGGTGATAAATATTGGTTTAAATGTAATAAAGATCATGAATTTGAATCGCAATTAAATAACATTATTAATGGATCTTGGTGCCGATATTGTGTTAACAAAACAGAACAAAAACTATATGATAATTTACAACCTATTTATAATAATCTAGAACAACAATACAAAGCAGAATGGTGTAAATCAGATTCTACTAATAAATGCTATCCGTTTGACTTTATTCTAGAAGAACATAAAATAATTATAGAGCTAGATGGACTACAACATTTTGAACAGGTTAGTAATTGGGATAGTCCCGAAAAAACACATGAAAGAGATAAATACAAAATGAAACAAGCTAATGACAATGGATATTCAATAATACGTATTCTACAAGAAAATGTATTTTATGATACTTATCAATGGTTAGAAGAATTAAAAACTAATATAGAAAAAATAATTACTGAAAATAAAGTTCAAAATATATTTATGTGTAAATATAATGAATACAAAATTTTTGAAGTGCTAGAATAGATTATAATATTTTTTAGTTTCTATTTTTTATTATTTTCATATATAAATAATGCATAAACATAAATCAGAAGATTATAAACTATCAGCTGTTAAATACTATTTGAAAAGTAAGAAAAAACAAAATGAAATTTGCGATATATTTAATTGTTCTCCTAGAAGCTTGAAAAGATGGACTACTAGATATATTAAAATTTATTTTTTTATTTTATGATATTCACTTTCCCATATTACAATTAAATTATATCCTTGTTTTGTTATAATTTCTTCTCTTTTTATTGTATCAACATATAGTTCACCATAAGTTTTTTTACTTATAGGATTAATATCTGTTGTTTTATATAATTGTGGTGACCCATGCCATATATCTCCATACATTTCATATACTGTATTTGTTTTTTCACAATATCCATCAAATTTAATTTTTTTATTATTTATAATTATTTCTTTCTCTCCTAAATTTTCAGCATGTTGAATAAATATATTATCAATTTTCATTATTTGATTTAACCATTTTATGCAAATTTTTGAGTAATTTCCTATCCCTTAAACGCCTATCGGCTATATATAGCTGATGGTGTTATGGATGTAATACAGCCTGAAAACTATGTTTTCAGGCGCTATCCGCATAACCAAGACTAGGATTTTAAAAAATCCTAGGCGGTTAAAGGATACTACATCTTTGGCATCCACAACCATTTAAATGATCATTTGGTGATTGTGTAAATTCTCCATGTATTGTACATTCTATTATAACTTTTTTACGAGCAGATTTATAATTTGTTTTATCATAAATATACATATTTTTATGAATTATATTTGCTTTTGCAATAAAATCATCATTTGTTTTTACAATATTAGAACATTTATAACATTGATTCCCTTTTAAATGATTCATTGGTATTTGATTAAAATATCCATGTTCTTTACATAATATTTTGATTTTAGTTTGATTATTTATATAATTAATTTCAGCATAACCATACTTATTTCCATGAATTTTTTGTGCTTTTTCAATAAATATTTCATTAGTAAATTTAAAGCGATTAGAACATATGGGACAATTTTGACCCTTTAAATGATTTTGTGGCAATTGTACAAAAATACCATGTTCTTTACAAATAATTTTAATTTTTGTATTACCATTTTTATATTCAACTTGTGTATAATCATATTTATCTCCATGAATTTTAGTAGCTTTATCAATAAATAAATTGTTTGTTAAACGTGATGGTTTTGAACATAATGAACAACCTTGTTGTTTTAATATATGATTTTGAATTTTTTTTTCAAATATACCATGAGTTTCACAAACTATTTCAAAAAAATTATATTTATCTTTTTTAAATATTTTATTATATTTGTATTTATTATTAAAAGTTTTATTAGCAATAATGATCCACTCTTCAAAAGTTTTCATTCCTATTAATAATATATTATTATATCTTTAAATTGTTTAATTTACAAATAGTATTGAAAACTTTTTATATTATCAGCATTTTACCAATAGTATTGAGAATTATTTTAGTATGTTTAAATCAAGATTAAGCAAATTAGATGGTTTAACTTACAATGAGTTAAAAGCAAATATAAATAAAGTAATAAATGATATTCCTCAAAAAAAATTTTTAAACATATTTAAAGGTGCTTATAATAGAAAAGAAAAATATATAAAACATAGTATTACAAGAAAAAGAATACCTAAAAATTATAAATAAATATCGGCGTTTTAAATGTCTAAAGGTGTAAAGTATTTTAAAGCATATAAGTATAAATATTTGTATATATCTATATATCTATACATATCTATATATTTTTAAACATTCTACAAATTCTACACATATGCATCTCCAGATAGATAACAGAGAAATAAAACTAATTGATCTAATTAAAGTAGTAAATGCACATAGTGGACAACCACCTATACACTACACTACTGCAAATTTAGAAATTGGTGATATAATTATTAAAAGTGATCTAGGTCATCAATTAGTTATTGAACGGAAAACTATAGCCGATTTAATTGCAAGTGTTAAAGATGTTAGATATAAAGAGCAAAAGTTACGCCTACAGGCTGAACAATCTCGATCAAATGGCAAAATGCGCGTTGCATATATTATTGAAGGAGATAATTTAGCAAAGTGCAATCAATCCGATAAACTTATAGCTATTGGCGCAATTATTAGCTCGTCATTTAGAGATGGTATTATAGTATTGCGAACTATGTCTCTTGATGAAACGCTAGATCTTATAGTTCGCTTATTTGAAAGGTGTTCAAAGAATATTACTGATTTTTTTAATGATATTAATTTATTAAATATTGATGGAAATGATGGAAATGTTGGAAATGTTGGAAATATAAATAATGGAAATGCAAATGCTCTAATAGATATAGCTGTAAATCCTTTACCTACACATAATTCTTATTTGCAAACTATTAAAAAAAATAAAAAAGAAAATTTAACACCCGACACTTGGTTTCAAATGTCACTTACAAATATTCCAGGAATTAGTAATACAATTGCTGAGAAAATTATTGAACATTATCCAACTTTGCAATCATTAATTGCAGGATATACTAATTGTGGTGATGATATTAGCAAAAAAGATAAATTACTTGCAGACATAGTTTTACAAAGTGAAAAAAATAAAAGACGCATAGGCAATGTTATAAGTAGCCGGATATATCAATATATTTTACATACTGGTAATACAGTAATATAGTTATGCGTTAGTATAAAATAGTTATTTAACTAAATATATAAATATTTTTACACCCGTTGTCAATAGCGTACTGTAGGATGGCTAGGTTTTTGCTTCTTGCAGTATAATACGTCCATTCATCCCAGGGACAACCGTTGGTGCGTAAGTATTGCAGGATTGCCAGGTGGCCTTGATCTGCTGCAAATTGACACGCCAATGTATCCCAGGGACACCCGTTGTCATGTGCGTACTGCAGGATGGCCAGGTGGCCGGCCGCAGCTGCAGAAGAGCATGTCCTTTTATCCCAAGGACAGCCATTGTCGTGTAAGTATTGCAGGATGGCCAGGTGGCCACTCTCTGCTGCAACTAGGCATATATATTCATCCCAGGGACAACCATCGTCGCGCGCGTGCGCACGCGCATACTGCAAGAAAGCTAGGTGGCCGTGATTTACAGCAGATATACACGTATAATAGTCTAGAGGTAGAGGTTGTCCAAGGACATTCCGCCACCACTCAATCAGAGAATAACTGCTCCGCACATCCTTAGCAAAGATGCGAGGAATAACTTTACGCGTGGTAACCAGCACCAGAGCGCGCCACTCATGGCACACATGCATTGCGACAGCTTTCGAGGTCTCATCCAAGAAGCCAAACACCAGTTCCCACAGCTCTTTGGGAAGAACTGGAAGCTGAAGCTGACGATTTGCCATTTTTGATATTTGTCAGAAGACAGCGATCAAATCAGAAGAGTGATGTATTTGGACAAAAGCGCGTATTATCTTTTCTAATAATAATAAAACAAATTTAAACTATTCAATTTTTGTTAAAAAATCAGTTTTTGCTGAAAAAATAAAAAATAAAATATAAAATATAAAATATAAAATATGAAATATAATTTTACTATGCTATTATTTTACAAATTAATAGTATAAGTACATTGGTTATCTCAGGGACACTCGTTGGCGCGAAGGTATTGTAGAATGTGCAGATAGCCATACTCTGCTGCTACACTGCACGTTTGTTCATCACAAGGACAACCATTGTCGTGTGCATACTGTAGGATGGCCAGGTGGCCTCCTCCTGCTGCAGCTTGACACGTCCGTTCATCCCAGGGACACCCGTTGTCGTGTGCATATTGCAGGATGGCCAGGTGGCCGCGCTCTGCTGCAACTATGTACGTATATTTATCCCAGGGACAACCATTGTCGTGTGCATATTGCAGGATGGCAAGGTGGCCTCCTTCTGCTGCAGCTTGACACGTCCGTTCATCCCAGGGACACCCGTTGTCGTGTGCATATTGCAGGATGGCCAGGTGGCCGCGCTCTGCTGCAGCTATGCACGTATATTTATCCCAGGGACAACCATTGTCGTGTGCATATTGCAGGATGGCAAGGTGGCCTCCTTCTGCTGCAGCATAACACGTATATTCATTCCAGGGACAACCATTGACGTGTAAGTATTGCAAGATATCCAAGTGGTCACATTGTGCAGCACATTCACATGTCATTTCATCCCAGGGACAGCCATTGTCGTGTGCATATTGCAGGATGGCCAGGTGGCCTCCTTTTGCTGCGTTTTCACATGTCAATTCATCCCAAGGACAGCCATTGACGTGTGCGTACTGCAGGATGGCTAGGTGGCCATTTGCTGCTGCAGCATAACACGTCTTCTTATTCCAGGGACAACCATTGTCACGTGCGTACTGTAAGATAGTCAAATAACCACCTTTTGCTGCTTCTGCACACGTCTCTTTATCCCAAGGACACTTGTTGTCACGGAGGTACTGCAGAATGGCTAGGTGACCGTTTTTTGCAGCAAATTTAGATGTTTTTCGGGTCAGACGTCGTCCAAGGACATCCCTTTGCCACACAAGCAGAGAAATACTGCAGACCAAATCCTTAGCAAATATGCGAGGAATAACTCCACGCGTGGTAACCAGCATAAGGGCGCTCCATTCACGACACACGTGCCTAGCAATAGCTCTAGAGGTCTCATCTAAGAAACCAAATATAAGAAGCCATAGCTCTTCAGGAAGATCTGGAAGCTGAAGCCGACGTTTTGGCATTTTTTGAAGCCGACGATTTGCCATTTTTGATATTTGTTAGAAAACAGAGATCAACTCAAAAAGGCGATTTATTTGTGCAAATGATTATGTTGTTTTTGTAATAATTTTAAGTATTCAATTTTTTGTTAAAAAAATAATTTTTTGCTGAAAACATAAAATAAAAAACAAAAAACAAAAAACAAAAAATATAAAATATAAAATATAGTTTTACTATGTTATTATTTTACAAATTAATAGCGTAGCGTGGGCACCCATTGTCGTGTGCGTACTGCAGGATGGCCAAGTGGCCACCCTTTTTGGCAGCTTTGCACGTCCATTTATCCCAGGGACATCCATTGTCGTGCGCATACTGCAGGATGGCTAGGTGCCCGTATTGTGCTGCAGTACTGCACGTCATTTCATCCCAGGGACAACCATTGTCGTGTGCATACTGTAGGACAGCCAGGTGGCCATTCATTGCTGCATATTTGCACGTAGATTCATCCCAGGGACAGCCATTGTCATGTGCGTACTGCAAGATAGCCAGGTGGTCACCTTCTGCTGCGTTTTCACATGTCAATTCATCCCAAGGACAGCCATTGTCGTGTAAGTACTGCAAGATAGCCAGGTGGCCGCGCTTTGCTGCTTTTGCACATGACGATTCATCCCAGGGACAACCATTGTCACGTGCATATTGCAGGATAGCCAGATGACCCCCTTTTGCAGCAAATGCGCACGTCCATGTACCCCAAGGACAGCCATTGTCGTGTGCATACTGCAGGATGGCTAGGTGGCCATACTCTGCTGCTACACTGCACGTTTTTTCATCCCAAGGACACCCTTGTTCACGTACGTACTGCAGGATGGCTAGTTGACCCCCTTTTGCAGCAAATGCGCACGTCCATGTACCCCAAGGACACCCTTGTTCACGTACGTACTGCAGGATGGCTAGTTGACCACCCTGTGCTGCAAACGAGCACGTCTGCTCATCCCAAGGACACCCTTGTTCACGTGCGTACTGCAGGACATCCAGGTGGCCGCCTTTTGCAGCACGTGCACATGTTTTTTTGTTCAGAGGTCGTCCAAGGACATCCCTTTGCCATACAAGCAAAGAAACATTGCAGACCAAATCCTCAGCAAATATGCGAGGAATAACTCCACGCGTGGTAACCAGAACTAGAGCGCGCCATTCATGGCACACATTCCTGGCAATAGCTTGTGAGGTCTCATCTAAGAAACCAAATATAAGAAGCCATAGCTCTTCTGGAAGAACTGGAAAAGCTGAACGATTTGCCATTTTTTGAAGCCGACTATCTGCCATTTTTGATATTTGTTAGAAAACAGAGATCAACTCAAAAAGGTGATGTATTTGGGCAAATGATTATGTTGTTTTTGTAATAATTTTAAATATTCAATTTTTTGTTAAAAAAATAATTTTTTACTGAAAAATAAAAATATAAAATATAAAATATGAAATATATTAAATATTTAATCCTGAATCCACATAGGATTTTTAAAATTTCTACTAATTAAAGAATACATTCCTCATAAAATTGAATTAAATACAATTAGTTACATTAAACAACATATCATACGCGCACACAAACACTCACTTTCACAAACTCATACACACTTATATGGAGCTTATATACAATTTTACAAACCCATCAACATTAGATATGTTTACTATAGATAATGCCAATCTGTATTGCAAAACTTATGGAGAATCATTAATATCAGATGGGCAAGCAAAAACAACTATACATGAAACTGTTCCTGTTGGATATTTTAATATGTTAATAGAGAAACTTTCAACATTAACAATTAAATGCATATCAGATGACTATATTATTTTATCAATTAAAGAATATACAGATGACGCTGGTTACTATGCTCCTCCCGGTTTAAAAGAAATAAAAATACGGTCTATCAATAAAGAAATAAGTATTTGCTATGTAAACTGTCAATCTGTAGCTGAGCAATGCTATATTAAAAATTATAAACTTGCTTTATTTAGTTTTGATCAAGATAATATGCTTTTTACAAATTTTACAAATTTTCCATTTATTGATGAAAATGTTAAAAATTTAACTTTATGGCTTAATACAAAAATAGATGAGAGTTGCACTTATTTTAATAATTTACCATTTCTTGAATCACTTACAATTACAAGCCATTTAACTGCACATTTTGTTGATAATGTAGATATTAATTGTACACTTAATAATTTATCATTTACACTTATTAAATTAGAAATTAATTGTAAAAACTTAAAATATCCAATTGAATCAATGCCATCATCTTTAGAATGTTTCATTGTTAAGTGTAATAGTTACAATTTTCCTATTGATTACCCACAAAATTTAAAACATTTTGAACTTGATTGTAATGATTATTCATATGGTATTGAAAATTTACCTGATAGTGTTGTATTTATAGGAATTAGCTATAACAATGTTAAAGAACTTCCTCCTAAATTACCAAAAAAATGTAAATATTTACTTTACAATAATTGTCCAAACGAACTATATACTGAATTGACAAAACGTAAATTAAAAGTATTACTACTAAAACACAGAAAAAAACAAATGTTTCCAAGAGAAAATGCAAATATATATATGTATAAACATCTTGATCCGCAAAATGCAATATATATATATTAAATATTAAATATTAAATATTAGATATTAGATATTAATATTTATTTTTTATTGTTATGCAAGAACTCCTGTTAAATGAGGGATTATTATAAATTATCCCGTCATTTAGATAATATCAGGTGCATTACAGCAACTATTACACTTATCGCAACATTTATCAAAAGAATTTACAATACATTCAAATATTGTATTACAGCATATAGTACAGTATCCTTTAAAGGATATAGTACACCCACATATTGTATTATATAATGCATTACATAATGCATCACATAGTGTTGCTTCACTATTTGTATTAGTTTCCAGTTGAATATTTACTTCATATGGTGGCGGTTTATCATTATTATTATTATTATTATTATTTACAGATATATCTGTAATTTGATTTTTAATTTCAATATAGTTTATAGACATAATTGCACTATAATGCACTATAATGCACTATAATTGCACTATAATCAACGTACTTGATTTGTTATTCAATTTGTTATTCAATTTTTAGTTAAAAATAGTTAAAAATAAAATTTAATATAATAATTGATATAAACTAACATCAATCAACTAACATCAATTTCAGGAAAGTAATCATAATCATCGCGATTTGCATTAATGTCACCTAGTGAAAACTTGATATCTGCATTTTCACAATATTCGCTGGATTCAAAAATTTTGTTAATATCTTCATCCTTATTATGGTCAGCATCATCATCATCATCATGTGTAATGGTATCTGGTGTTGGTAATAAGTCTTCATCTATTAATACTGTGCTATCACCTGTACCGCAAGTTGGGATTTGACCTACCATAATATTACTAGATACACCTTTAATATTATCATATGCTCCAAATAAACTAGCCTCTAGAAGCTGATCTGTGGTTTCTTCAAAACTAGCTTTAGCAAGAGGACCAATATTTTCTTTTTTAATACCATGGCGATTAATACTCATAATATCACCATTTTGACACATCTTATCACATAAAAGATCAAGATGCCTAGGTGATAAATTAATATCAAATTCGAGTAATAACATAGTTAATTGATTTTGAATGATAAAACGCGCGACTTCAATACCAAACACAGAATACATTTCATTAGGATCAATACATAAAGTGCGATACGGATCAACACCTTTTCTAATTAATGCTTCAAATAAATTAGAACCTTCTGTGTCTAAATAATATTCTTTCTTTGAAATAAAGCTACCATTTTCCTTAATAACAGCTTCAGAATCATTTTGGATAAATACACGCGTTATACCATCAATACCCTTAATAATAATATCACTTATTTCTTTGATTTTAGCCTCTAAATAAGTGATATCATCATTTGCACGTGCCGCATTAGTTTGAAATGGCATACGTAACCTAAATACTAACTTTGCAGCATTATCATCCATAAACATTAATGATGCAGTTGAATAATTGTGTTTTAGAATAATATAAATATCCTCCATTGTAATCTTTTTATCAATAATTTTACGACGATCAAACTCAAGACGAATAACCCATGGATTATTAGGAATTTGTGTAGCCTGTGGGTCTATATCACTAAATACCTTATAAATTTCCATAAACTCGCGATCATCTTCTAATACATTAGCATAGTCATTATTTGGCTCTAAATAAATAGCAGTAGATGCAAGAATATCACCAATTGTAGCTAGTTCAATATTATTGCGCATTTTTTCAGCCATTTCATGATTAAACCGATGATCTTCTTTTAGGAAAATTAAGCAGTTACTATTTTTAAGATTTTTTGTATTACTAAGAAGTTCATTTAAACGTGTAACACCTGAAGTAACAGCCGATTTTTCACCTACACCGGCAGACTGGAATGTTTTCATAGTCATTTGTGTAGTTTTTTCACCTAAACTTTGAGCCGCAAGTGGTCCCACCATTTCTCCGCCTTCTGCCAATGAATGCTTAAAACGCGCTTTAATGAAATTAATAATGTGCAAAAACGCAACGCGATTAAATTTCTTATCGCGCAATAGAATTTTAGGAGCTAAGAAATCATATACAAGTAATTCAAATGTTATATTACGCATATTGTTAATACGACAATATTTAACAAGTTCATCAATCTCACGAATAATTTCAACAGGATTAATATCAGATTTGCCTGCATTAGCAAGTTTAAACTGATTAATAGTATTAACAATTAAACGGTTAAAGTTAACAGGATACCGCAAACTGATATCATTAATTTTTTCACCTATTTTAAGAAAACGGGGATAAAGCTTATGATATAAGTCAGTAATTTCAACAATATGTGCATTATATTTACTTATAATATCTTTCCATCCATCTATTTTTTTCATCTTGTCAATTTCATTTTTTGATACATAATCAAATTTGTCATTTACAAAGTCAATATAATAATTAATGTTAAGCTTTTCAATATCAATACCAGCAAATGCCGTTTTTTGCGATTCTAATGCAGTAGAGTTAAAACCATCATATCCATAGCAAAATTGCACAATATCATTTGTACTACCTCGCACAGTCATATCGTGAGACACCTTTAAATCTTCCATGGCTTTAACAAGTCGCCTTTGCATATAACCTGAGTTTGCAGTTTTAACAGCTTTATCAATAACACCTTCACGGCCAGACATAGCGTGGAAAAAGAATTCTTGTGGGTTAAGACCATTTAAAAAGTTGCTGGAAATAAATCCTCGACTTTCACCACCATTTTCATATCGTGGGTAATGTGGTAAAGTGCGATCTGTAAACCCAAGTGGTACACGAGCATTATCAATATCTTGTTGACCAACAAGGCACATCATCTGTTGAATATTAAGAGATGATCCTTTTGACCCACTTGTAACAATATAGTTCATACGATTATTTAATGGCAGCGATTTAGTTGTATTAGACATAATAGCCCTTGCAACATCTTGATTAATCTTCTTAACCTTTTGTTCATATAAAATATCTAAACCTTCCGTGATATCTTCCATAATGTTTAAATGCACCTTCTTTGTCAACTCAATAATTTCTTTTTTACCATTTAAAATAAAGTCCTCATTCCGCTTGCGAATTTCAGGATTAACAATTAAATCACTAATTCCAAGACTAAACCCACTGCGAATCATATAACGTGTTGCTATTGTCTGCAAATCATTCAAATAGCGGGCAGCTTCGCGATGACCATAATCATTGAAAATGATATGTACAATTTTGGATGATGTTTTCTTTTCAACTTGACCTTGTTTAAGGATACCATCTTCAATTATAACATCTTTTAACTGTGAGTATGTCTCCGATGTCTCCGATATTTTATTAGTCATAGTAATTGGCGGAAGAATCAGCGAATAAATCTGCTTGCCTGTCCACCTGACAATTTTCCCATCATTTATTTTGGGTTCTGGAATGATACCATTAAATTTTTTGACACCAACAAGGATATTCATAAGCTCTGCATGTGTAAAGAATACATTATCATCTGTTAGTTTAAATAAACCAAGTAAATTATCTTGAGCTGGACTAATAATAGGGGAACCTGTGCTAGGCGTAATAATATGCTTACTTACTGCAGCTAGATATTTGAGCTCAACTGATGTCTGAAGTGACTGTGGAACGTGCATATTCATCTCATCCCCATCAAAATCAGCGGCATATGGTGTACAAACATCTACATTAAGCCGAAAGGTATTCCCTTTCATTACTCGAATAGGATGTGCCATCATACTCATCTTATGTAAAGATGGCTGGCGGTTAAATAATACTATATCACCATCAACCAACTGACGATTAACAACATCACCATATTCTAGGACAATTTTACTACCATCAATAATAAGTTTCTGTTTACCATCATTTACACTTTTCCAGCTTTTTGCACCTGGATATACCTTATTACCATTTCTAACTAATTGATACATTTTATTAATATTATACTTGTTTACAACTTCAGGAAAAGTTAAATTCATCGCAATTTTCTCTGGCACCCCAAGTTCTTCAATTGATAAATTGGCATCTGGCGAGATAACACTACGTGCACTGAAATCAACACGCTTACCCATTAAATTATTGCGTATGCGACCTTCTTTGCCAGATAAACGTTGATGTAGCGTTTTCATTGGACGTCCACCACGTGTCATAGCATTTGGAATGCCTTTAATATCATTGTTAAATAGTGTGACTACTTCGTGTTGAACTAAATCTACATATTGTTTAATCTTTTCAGGTTCCAAATTTATACCTTTTGCCAATTTATCACGTAAAAACTGACAGGCTTTAATAATATCATAATACTTGTTTGTTAAATCATCTTCACTGCGTTGACTATTATATTGGCGTACACTAGGTCGCACACTTGGCGGCACAACCGGCAATACTGAAATGATTAACCAATGTGGCATACACCATTTAGAGCTAAAACCCATAACTAGTGCATCATCTTCAGTAATACGCTTAAAAATTGCCAATATAATATCAGCATTTAATTCTTCTGATAGATTTACTGGGTTATCACCACTTTCATATTTCCATTCAGCAACAATAATATTATCAGTGCGGAGATTAGTTTTATTATATTTAGAAGGTTGAATAGCACCACAACCGCCATTGTCAGTTATTGTGTCATTTTTCTCAACACTTCCACATACTTTTACTTTTGATGTAAGTTTAAAAATCTTTTCAAAACGGTCTTTATAGTTTCCTTTAGTTGATGCCATAATATTTTTAATTAGTTGATGATTTTTATTAATCAATAAATGGCTACATTTAATGCATACACACTTCAGTATTTTAACAATATATTCTTCGAATGTTGGCTGTAAATTAAATACAGGCTTAGGCAGCTCAATATGTCCAAAGTGACCGGGACAATAAATATAAGTTTGCTCACAAGTCTTGCATTTAAGATGTGGTTCTATATATCCCATACGGGGATCAAATAATCCGTTAATACGGGGATCTCCATTACTATCATAAAATGTATCAACAGTAATACTTACTACAGACCTTCTTAATATTTCTTCAGGACTATAAACACCAAACTGCACTCCTCGAATAGTACCAATTTCATAGTTATCATTCCGACTTTCTTTAAATGATGACATTCTAAGGAAAGCGCGCGCTAATTTAATAATGTATAATATTTTTAAATTGAAATAATAATCTATAATACTTCAATTTTCTGATACCAGTTTATCCATTACCAGTTTATCCATTACCAGTTTAACATTATTTTAAAAAATAAGTTTTTATCTATTGTTTAAGTTTAATTTTAATTTTAATTTAATATTTATATATCTAAATAAGAATATGTCTAAAGGGATTTTACCAGATAAGGTAGATAATCCCAATTCAAGCACAAGTGTACTTGCAAAATATGAGAAACTTGAGAAAAAAGTTGATATTATTAAGCAAAAGTTAAGTGATTTTACAGATTCATATGATGAACTTGATGAAACAGTTCAATCACTCTATGATACAGTTAATAGTATAAAAAGTAAACAGTTACCATTACAATTACCATCACAGGCAAGTACTACAGGGAAACCTAAAGGAAGTTTACATAGGACGGCAAAAATGCAAAAACTAAATATAGTAAATACAAACACAAATACAAACACAAATACAAACACAAACACAAACACAAACACTGATGCAGATTATGATGAAGATTATTCTACTGACAATGAAAATAGTTTACCAATAGATGGCAACTATGCATCATTAAGTGAATATATTATGCAATACATGAAAAATACTGTACATTGGCATGGTATACCACATCACATAATTCTTGAAAACTGTACAAATCTATTAACACTATTAAAATTATCATTCACTGAGCAACAGACCACACCACTTATTGATCATTTTATATCTCTAGAGCTAGAACATCAACATGCATATATTGCTCAACTCCAGACTATAAATAGTGATTTAACTGCAAAGATTCCACAAATCTTTAAAGTGCTAAACTCATCCCTATCACTATATCAAAAAAAACTGTTACTTGCAAAACTTGCAATGCTAAATCAGATGAATACTGATGACCCAGAATATTTTAAATTACAGCAATGGATAACACTTGCACTTGATATACCAATAAATAAATTTAAAACACCATCATACCAAATGCTAGATACCGATGAACAAAGAAGTGAATATTTAACAAATGCTCAGAGGCATCTAGACAAGGTAATATTTGGACAACGCAAAACAAAAGCACATATTATTGAAATAATTGCAAAGATGATGAATAATGGTGAAAATATTTTACATAGTGGAGTAGGATTAGCATCAATATCAACATTAGGATCAACATTTGCCATATTTGGTGAACCTGGTACTGGCAAGACATCACTTATTAAATATGGTCTTGCAACACTGCTTGAGTTACCATTTGTATTTATTTCACTTGGAGGAGCAACAGATGCAGCATTTTTAAATGGTATGTCATATACATATGTAGGTAGTACACCAGGGAAAATTGTAAATACACTTAAACAGGTACAATGCATGAATCCCATTTTCTATTTTGATGAACTTGATAAAGTGTCAACTACTGAACGGGGTACTGAAATAATTAATCTACTTATCCATTTAACAGATCCAACACAAAATACACACTTTACAGACAACTATCTAGACTGTATAGAGCTAGACCTATCTAGAGCAACATTTATATTTTCATTTAATGATATAGGGAAAGTGTCACCTATTTTACGTGATCGCATGTCACTTATACGTTTTAACTCATATACACCACTACAAAAAACACTTATTGCTAAAAGGTATCTAGCACCACAAATATGTAAAGAGTTTCTAGGAATGCGAAATGCTAAGTATACTATAATATTTTCACGGCGTATAATGAAATCAATTATACATAAGAAAGAGCGTAAGTGTGGTGTAAGATATATTAAACAACAATTGGAAAAAGTAATAGCCCGCTTAAATGTTTGCCTAATTAAGAATGAAACACCTGAATGGTTTAAAATTGGAGAAAATGGCAAAATAATAATTGTGTAGGTGTTAGATATTTAGGTATCTAGATACCTGGATACATTTCGCTATGCTTATTTGCACCACGATTTTGAAACATTTTTAATTGCTCATTAGAATAGCAAACACATCCGCGACCTCCAAGGCCATCACTCAATATGTTTGAGCTACCACAACAATCCCAGGAGACTTGATTATTTGCAAACATAAAAAGGTGTTTAGGGGATCCTGGTTGTCCGTCAACAGTTGGAAAGTTCTTGCTTGCAGGATCTTCTGTAAGTGCAACACCATCACCAACTGGAGAAAATATAGTTGGGCTTTTTAAAAGAGGTGCCGATTTAAGCTGGGATTTAATAACCAAACCATCATAGTTGTTAAGTGGACTAATATTTTGGTTAATATCAGCATATTGATAACCATCTGTAGTATCTGCAGCTCCACTGTTATAATCTATACGACCCATTACATAGTTAATAGGAGCATATCCATTATAGCCAACATATCCCTCACGCCTACTACTACGTAGTTGAAAATAACAAATAATAAGAATAGCTGCTAAAACTATGAGAACTGTACAAAGTCGTGATGATGATGTTTTACATGTACCTGCATATAAAATTCCAATTAAAATAACAATTATTAAACCAATAAGAACACTATTATGCATAATTAATATTATTTAATAGTATTTAAGCTTATTTATATTATAATTATATAAAAAAATAATAGAAATGATAGAAATGATAGAAATGATAGAAATGATAGAAATGATAGAAATGATAAGTTTATCTAAAATTAAATTGGATAAAGCACATATTTTATAGAATTTGATTTGTATAAATCAAATATAATCAATTTAAAATTAATTTAAGAATATTAAACATATTGATGTATTAAGGTACTTGTTGGTTGTACCATATCCTTTCCCATTAATATATTATTCAATATGACTGATGGAAATGTTAACATTAAAGAAAATTGTATTATCTTAGATAGATCGTATAGTTTTTGGTATCATAATCCTGAACAAGTAGACTGGTCTCCTGAATCATATACAGAAATCCTTACATTTAACACATTACAGGAATTCTGGTATCTAGACAAGTTTATTAAAAAGGATATGATTGAAAATGGAATGTTTTTTATTATGATTGATGGTGTAATGCCTATATGGGAGGATACGAATAATATCAATGGAGGATGTATTAGTTGGAAGGTTGACCGCAAATATTGCTATAAGTATTGGATTGATTGTGTTGGTCATTTTATTATGAAAAATTTGAGTAATTTTACACATTTAGTAAATGGTGTTAGTATTAGCCCAAAGAAGAATTCAAGCATTATTAAGTTGTGGTTTAAAGAAGATATTGATATGTCAAAGTTAATTTTACCAGATACATTTTGCATGGTAGATGATAAAGTAATTTATAAATCTCATGTGCAAAATATTGATAAAGATAAAATTAAAAGGGAAAATAGAGCAAGCTTACTGCATTGAGTATCTCTTAAATGGCTATTAGCTATTTTGTTAAAAATACTGTTTAATTAGCTATTAAAGTTATTAAGATGCAAACTAAAACTATGCATATGTATCTAGCAATGTAAATTTAATAAGTTTTAAAATTTTAAAGTTTTATATAATAAAAATTATATATAGATATAGCAATAAGCAATAAGCAATAACTCTCAATGGATGGAATAAGTTCTGTAATTTCTATAATACTACTTTTGTTAATTGCAACATTTATTTTAGCTGCCGGTGAAAGTTTAGTAGGAATTATTGGAGCATTTGTATTATTAGTTATAACATCATATATTACTGTATACAATTTTACAGTAACATCATAAAAACTGTATAAAACACAGAAATACACAGACGCAGACACAGACACATTTATTAATTACAACTTAAACTACAACTTAAACAAAAAATAACTTAAACAATAATTTAAACAATAATCTATCAAAACTAATAATTTTGCAAACTAACGCGATAATTATTTAGATAATACTTAATAGTTAAATATAAATACATATATCTACATATATCTACATATATCTACATATATCTAGATATCTATTATAAATGTCGCTTATATCATCATCTGAAAATGCAAATGCAAATACACAAGATGTCACAACTGCTCTAGTACATGCAGATAAATTGCAAACCAATGATTTTAACAACTATATATTTCACCTTTGGACATCTAAAACATCACCTATTAAATATCTCACTGAATTACTTAAAGACCTTTTAACAGAAGCAAATTTAGAATGTAGTGAAGAAGGTATTAAACTATTATCTATTGATTCTGCCCGTACAGTATTAATTCACTTAAAATTGCCTCGTGATTCATTTGAAGAATTTAAATGCGAAACACCAATGGTACTAGGTATTAATCTTGAACATTTTTTTAAAATTATTAAAAATATGGAAAATTCGGATACATTACGCTTATTTGTTGCAAAAGACAATGTAAATCGCATAGGTATTGAACGTTATAATAAAGAGGAAAATATTAATAATACTATTTATCAAAGTTTAATTGATATTCCTGTGCAAACACGTGATATTCCATCACCTACATTTAAAAGTGTTATTGTTATGTCAAGTTCACGTTTTCAAAAAATTTGCCGCGAAATTAGCCAATTTAGTGACAAGATTGAAATTACATGTGCTGGTAATCAAGTTATTTTTAATGGATGTAATGAAAATGCATCACAAGAAATTCGTGTTAAGCCATCAGAAAATGGCATGCAATTTGAACAGAATACTCCAGATGAAATAGTTCAAGGTGTATTTAAGTTGAAGTATCTTGTACAATTTAGCAAATGCTCAAATTTATCAAATCAAGTCCGCATTTATTTAAAAAATAATTACCCATTAGTTTTAGAATCTAAAATGGAAAAGTTTGGATTTATCAGATTATGTCTAGCACCAAATGTAGAAGAAAATGATGGATAGGTTGTATAGTATGGTAGTGTATGGTAGTGTATTGTATGTATTACGTTTTGCTTTTACACTTTTTAAATTTATAATTTATAATTTATAGTTTACAAATTAATACTAATTAAATAATATACTAGGCCAAATAAAATAGCCTGTACAAAATTCTTTTCAATAAAACTGAATTTTTCAACACATGATAGGAGTTTACTAACTAAATTTGAATTAATAATATAAAATACCATAGCAAACAGTAGTGATTTTAAAGCTGCATCTTTAACAATATATGCGCTAAATCCTGCATCTATATCTTTTTTATGGTTTAAACGATTTTCTGCTGTATTTATAGTTGCCATTTTATAGTGTTATATTATAGTTATTATAGTTATATTATATATATAAAAAAAATCATAAAAAATTATAAAACTACATAAAATGTACAAATATTTAATTAAAACAGTTCAAGGCATAAATAAATAACTCCAAATAGCAAAGCCCAATATATAAAATTTTTAAATTTTTTAATATGTGGCAAATATTTTACAATAGCAAATAAATCTTTCATTGCAATATAGGCAACAATGTATGCTAAAAATGTTATTAGCAATGCTAAAAGCAAATTTTTCATAGTTGAACTTTCAATAATTTTTGAACCATAAAAAGGTTCAATATTCTGTAACTGTTTACGCTGCGTAAAATGTTCTTCATCATCATTATCATCATCGTTATCTTCATCATCATCATCATCATCATCATCAGCTTCAACATCATTTTTAATATCTGCAAACTTTGCCTTTATTTGATTACCATGATTGCCATGCTTTCCTTGTGATTTTGGAATATTATTAAATTTGTTTACACTTTGCATAGTAGCCTGTGTAGGTGGTATAGATAGTGTTGGTTGCATAGGTGGTGTAACCATTTGTCCTTGCATACTAGTTGGCACTGAAGGCATTTGCTGTACAGGCATTGAAGGCATTTGCCCTGGCATTTGCCCTGGCATTTGCCCTGGCATTTGTTCAGGCATTTGCTGTACAGGCATTGAAGGCATTTGCCCTGGCATTTGTCCATACTTTGAAGGTGGTTGTCCAGGCATTTGTCCAGGCATTTGTCCAGGCATTTGTCCAGGCATTTGTCCAGGCATTTGTGGAGGCATACCTGTTGGCATTGTACTAGAATATTGAGTTTTATTATTTAAGTCTGATGAATTTGTTATTTGCTTGTTTAATTTTGTTTGTTCAATAGCTTGTTTAAAATTATTTAATAATATTTTATCATCAACAGTAATATCTTCAAAACTTTCAATAAAATTTGAACTTATACCAACAACCATTTTAAATAATTTATTATAACTATTTACACTTTGTAATTTATATTTACTATTAACCTATATTTAAAAATAGAAATAAAACTAGAAAATAGAAAATAGAAAATAGAAAATAGAAAATAGAAAATAGAAAATAAAAAAGAAAAAAGAAAAATAGAAAAAAATAGTTTATTCAAAAATTACAACCTCTAGATCATTTAATGTATTATAGTCAATATTATGCTCAGTGCTAGAGTCATCCGAATCATCAGAATTATTAGAATCATTGAAATCACTATTGTAAACATTTTCTAGATTATCTACTCTATCTACTACATCTACTCTATCTACTACATCTGTAACTTCTTCTATTTCTGTATATAACCCTAAGGTGTTTTCTGTTTTTGTATTTGGTAATTCATTTACATTTTTTTCAGCTATAAGTTTTGCATTAATATATTTATCTATATTTAATTCAGGTGGTAATTGTTCAATTTCTTCAATTGTACTATATACAACTGGTGTTACAGGTCTACTTTTCCCTAACATATCAATAACACCATTATCATTTTCCATTAAACTATGGTATTGATTTTCATATTTATTAATTTTTTTAATATCATTATTTAAAATGTAATCACGTTCTATTAACCTATCTAGTGTAGAGTTTATTATTAAATCTGTTAAACTATCTGTAGTTGGTGTATGTAGTAGAGTGTGAATGTTAGTATGAGCTGTGGATGTATCTACTTTATCAACTTTATCAACTAGCTCATGTACTTTTGTATTAATAGGATATTCTAAAATATTAGTAATATTATCTGTAAATTTATTAATATCAATAGAATTATTATTTAAATCACTAAATATATATCCTGATGGTACTTGTTGTGTTTTAATATATTTAAATACTTTCAATTTATGTAATATGTATTGTGCAGTAAATGTTTGATTCATAAACTGTAAACCAGCGAACTCAATTATGCACATAAGAATATCATTTGGCTCAATAAATGTATGATCTGTAACAAGTTCCTTACGATCATTAAATATTTCACATTGAATAGTGCCTTTAAATGTAGGTACATGAACTCTTAACACTGGTGCTTTACCACCTGGTTTAAGCAATATTGGAGTCTTATAAAATTGTTCAACAATATTTAAAGGCATTACTTTTTCAAACCAAGATTGTGAGTTTTCATGGCAAGTTATTATATTTTTATTATCATTATTAATAAGAAAATCATAAAGTTTTCCACTATCACCATGATGTGAAAGTTCAAAGTCTATATAATAATTTTTATCAACATTTACAATACCACTTACAGTTGCAAGCCGTGGTGTTTCAAAAAATATTGGAGTAAAATCATTTTTTGATAATTTATAAGCACATTGAGCAATGTATGAGCCATCAAGATTTTTATATGGCTGTTTATAAATATATTTATCACTTTGCAAATTTTTAAAATTTAATATTTTTAAAGGCGTTTGTGACATTATATTTTTTAATTTTTACTTTTTATAAATTTTTATAAATTTTTATAAAATTGCACTATTGCTAGTCTTATTTATAAATATGTTTCTTTATAAAGTTGTTAAACGCAAATTTATTAGTTAAAATTATAAAAAAAAAGTATTGCTAGATATAAATTTATTAATAATATAAATTAAATAGTTGATATAGTTATAGATGGATTTGCGGGATATTCTTTGTGATTTAGTTAATAAATGTGTAGTTGAAATTAATGATTGTGATGATATTAAAAAATCTATAAAAGATCAAATTTTAAAACCCATTATTAATTACATTTTAGAAGAAATATACCCATATTTAATAATAAGTGTTATTATTTTTATTTTAACATTATTAATAGCAATTGCTATTTTAATATTAATTATCAAAGGTACAAGTTTTTAGTAATATTTATATAAATAATGTCTATATAAATAATAATATTATAGATATAAATATAGATATAAATATAAATGGGAAATACAAATTCTGATGAGGGTAAAACATCATGTGATAAACTACGTGAATTTGCACAGCAACTGGAATTATCTAAAGATGAAAAAATTTTAAATATTATAAAAAAAATGAAATCTACTATACAATATTATATAAAGCAAAATGATATAAAAAACTGCACATTACTTTTAGAAAATCTAAAATCTCAAGTAAAAACACATTATGGAGAGCAAAACGCACAAAGAAAAACAAAAAAAAATAATTTACAACTACTATCGCAACAAGCCAATCCGCAAACGGAAAAAAACATGTTGCGACCGCAAAAAACCATGTTGCGAACAACGCAAAAAGCCATAGATGCACAAATAATAGATGACCATTTACAAAAAATAATAACTGAAATAGCAAATTCACAAAGCACAACAAGTCAAAATAATGTTCATCCTATTAATTTATTTGAATTTATAAAAATTGAGGATTTTATATATGAAGCAGGTTTTGTTATTAATGATTTACAATTAATAAATAAATGTAAAAAGCAAAAATTTGATAATATTAAAGAAGATGATTATAATATAAACTTAGAAAATGCTTTTTATATTATAGTAAAATATCAAAATGATTATGAATTTATAAATTATGTTTTTGGTACGAGTGAAAATGAAAAATGTAACAATTTTAGAAATAATTTATATGACTGTTTAAAATTATTAAATATTATTACTAATATGTTAAATAATCCTAATTTTTTTTCGAATAAAGATGAATACATTTATTCAAAAAGTGAATCTATTATATGTTTATTGGACTTAATAATTTCAAAAATTAGTACAGCAGAAATTAAAAAAAGTTTAACTAGTATTCTACACAATATTCAAAGAATTTTATCACCGCAACCACCATCATCATCATCATCATCACCATCATCATCATTCTCATCATCACAATCATCATCATTCTCATCATCAGAACCATCACAACCACCACCACCACCACCACCATCATTACAATCATCATCACCATCATCATCACCATCATCATCACAATCATCACAATCATCAACACCACAATCATCACAATCATCAACACCACAATCATCATAATCATCAACACTACAATCACCAATAAGAGAATCACATGCATAAATAAATATAATAATTTATAAAAAGTATCAAGCAAATTTTATATAAATAAGGTGAAGAAATTTACAAAAAATTAAAATTTTAAAATAAAAAAATGTATATATTTTTAATTTAATTAGTACATAAATATATAAATATATATATATATATACACATTATGCATTAAAAAGTGTGTATATATTTTTTTATATTTTGTATATTTTTACGTATATTATCAATATCTGTTTCAATTACTATTAGATTATCATTTTTTTTATATTTAGGATCAATATCGTTAAAACTAAGATGTTTAATATTAAAATAGCTATATGCATATTCATTTTCATAACTTTTATATGCAACTTCTTTACCATTAGATATCTTAGTCCAGCATAGTGCAACATTTGTAAGTAGTACAGTAATAGTTCTATAGTCAAAGTAATAATAATAAATTACTAAAACTGCACTACATGCAAAATTAGCTACATAAATATACTGCAATATTCTATATGCACGTTTATATTTTTTATTATGGCATTGGAGTTTGTTAATAACTTCAGGATATTCTTCTTTAAGAATACTTATATTGTGCTCACTTTTATTTTCATCATATTGTAATGTTTCAATCATCCAATTTTCACGTTTAAGCTCAATTATATATAGGTAAATAAAACAGGCTAATGTAAAAAAATTTAATGCTAAAACGCCAATATTAAAATCAATTAAACTGGTAAAGTTTTCTGTAAGTGTACACATTTGTAATGATGTAGTTGTGCCATTAATTTGGCTATCTATTGATTTATAACTATTACCAAATATTGAAATAAAAATAGAATTATTATTTTCAGTATTAGTGCATCCTTGCGGTACAAAAAGGCAAAGTAATGATGCCATACATACACGAAAAACATCACCAACAAAACCGGTTGCTATAGATAACCGTTGTTGGTTATCTTGATCGGCAAAGTATTCAGTTACTTTGTTTCTTTGTCTTTTACAGAAATTCATTGAATGGTTTAAGTGTATTATTATTATTATATGTGTAACTACTATATAATTATTTTTTATTAAAAAATATTAATTATCTAAGTAATAATTAAGTAAAATATTATTGTATTATTACATTACTACTTTTTAATATTTTATAATGGAACATAACCATAATTCGGATGTATCGGTATTAAATAACTATTATACAATAACTAATGCACACAATAATAGAAGTAATAAAAATGTAAAATACCAAAATAACAAAAATAACAAAACTAAAAAAATAACAAACCAAGCAATTGCGAATAGGACAAAAAAAGAAAATCATGCTCAAGCTGAATTAAATAAACCAATGACATTTTCAAAACTATTTAGAAAACCAAAATATAAAGCTATTATTGCAGCAAAGAAATCTAGAGAGAAAGAAAATTATGTCAGATCATATAAAGCACAAATGAAGGACTATAGCAACCTAAATAAAACTTACAAAAAATTAGAACAAACTAGAAAAAACACTAGACTAAAATATCAGACAGACAAAGAGGCATTTTATAAAAATCCTAATATATATATCAAAAATAACTTTGAATTTGTTAATATGATTTTAGAGAGCATTCAAAACATTGGAATGCAATATAATAATATAGAAGGTAAAGAAGATTATCATGGAAATACCAAAATAAAAGTTTATTCAAAAAAAAATGGAACAAACATAATATCAACATTTACACTTGTGCGTAATCCGCCTTATAATCCGCATGCTAATTGTCCAGGCACACAATATTTTATATTGCCAAATGCTCCATCCGATTTTAAAGATAATATATTAAAATCATTTAGTTATTGTTATAAAATTAATAAAATAATTAAACAGATCGAACCTTTAGCTAGTAATCAAACCATTACATTACCAGAATATAAAAAATCTGCAAAATCTACAACTACAAATGCGTAACCAATAAATACATTAAATACTCAAGTTTTGCTTTAATTTGAACATGTACCCCTGTTTTATAGCAGTTTTTTGTTTATCTATCCTATCAAATTTATGTAGAATTCTTTTATTAACTTTTTTCAACTTTTTCAAATCAACACTAAACTTTTACGATGATGTCTTAATTTATGAATGCAAATAGTAAATGGCAATTTTAAGCTATTTTTTAATATTTGTTCTTTATTATGTCCTGCTTGATTATTGTTTATTTGCTCCTCTTTATGGGGGAGCAAAGCTTTTTAAATATGCTAATGGTTATAAGTACTTGCTTGTATGGTCTTTCACTTTTTAGGTTTTCCAGAGGTTGCTGGAAAACTATTTTATAATCTAAAACTTTAATAAAATGTTTATCTAATACAATTTTTGCAGGATCTTTACCTGAAAATCCAATCCATTTCCAAGCATTATCCAAATCTATAATAAATTCATTCTTTGAATTATAATTCAAATAACAAAAGAAACTAGCTACAAACAATTGTTGTTGCCCTTTATTAAATGCAAATATTTGTGTAAAAGTATGTGTAAAAAATTACAAATTATTTTAATAAAAATAATAAAAATAATAAAAATAATAAAAATATATCTACTAAAAATTAATATATATATTAATTGCTAATTATCATATACTAATTATCATATACTAATTATCATATACTAATTATCATAATTTTAAGCTGAACACATTAAACATTCAGGTTCTTCTTTAACTTCAGAAAGTACATCTGTCTTTATAGCAGTTTCTTGCTTATCTTTCTTATCAATGTCACTCGAGATTGCCTTATTAACTTTTTCTAAATCAACACTAAACTTTTGCGCAGATGTCTTAGCTTGTGATCGCAAATAGTACATTCCAGTTTTAAGGCCTTTTTTCCAACTGTAAAAATGCATACTATTTAATACTTTGAATGTTGGGTGTTTAATGAAAATGTTCAGTGACTGTGTCTGGCATATAAATGGGGCTCTGTCCGCTGCTAAATCGATAAGTACTTTTTGTTTTATTTCCCAAACCGTTTTATAACGATCCTTAAGTTGCTGTGGAATTTCTGGAATATCTTGAACACTACCATCTGCCACAATAATCTTTTCTTTAAGTGCAGTATTCCATATTCCAAGCTCTAAAAGATCATTAATTAAATGTTTATTGACAACTACAAAATTCCCTGCAAGTGTTCGCCGTGTATAAATATTATTTGTAAATGGTTCTATACATTCTGAAAAACCAAGGACTTGGCTCGTAGATGCAGTCGGCATGAGTGCAATTAACAGGCTATTCCGTACTCCATGCTTACTAATATCTGCTCGTAAAGTTTCCCATAATTCACGCATATCTTCACTAGGCTCTACACCCCACATTTCAAATTGAAATTTACCTTCATTTAGTGGACTACCTATAAAACTTGAATATGCACCGGCAAACTGATTGCTGAGCTTCAATTCCTCATCTATAATAAAATAAGTATTTTTCAACTCTTCAATACGTGCTTTATCCTCATTAGTTAATTCACCATTATTTGATGACCCCAGTTTTAATAATCGCTTATATTCACGAACATACTTACTACGTTTGCGTGCAATTTCCATACTTGTTTCTAATGCTGCATAATACATATTCTCGAAAATTTTCCTATTTAATACACGTGTATCATCACTATCAAATGGCATTTTTAACATTGCAAGCATATTAGCAAATCCCTGAACACCAAGTCCGACGGGTCTTTGCCGCATATTGCTAGTTTTTGCCTCTTGAACAGGATAATAGTTATAGTCGATAATTTTGTTCAAATTGCGTATAATCATTTTAACAACTTCACGTAATTTTTCATAATTAAATGCTAACTTACCGTCTTTATTATCAAGAAACTTAGGTAAGGCAATGCTTGCAAGATTGCAAACTGCAGTTTCTTCTCTAGATGTAAATTCACATATTTCAATACATAAATTGCTACATTGAATAGTACCCAGATTTTTTTGATTATTTTTAGTATTTATAGCATCCTTATAGCCAATATATGGCATACCAGTTTCTATTTGTGTAGTAATAATTTGTTCCCATAGAGTACGTGCTTTAATAGTTTTATTACCACGTTTTTCAGCTTCATATCGCTCATATAGTGCATCAAACTCGGCACCATAAACTAAATATAGTCCTGGACACTTATCTGGACACATTAAAGTCCAATCGGCATCAGCTTCAACACGGCGCATAAAGAGATCTGAAATCCACATTGCATAAAACAAGTCACGCGCACGCTCTTCTTCAACACCTGTATTAAGACGTAGACGCAAGAAATCTTCAATATCGGCATGCCAAGGTTCCAAATAATTAGCAATTGATCCTGCACGGCGTGAACCTTGATCAACATATCTAGCAGTTTCATTAAATACTTTTAACATTGGTACTAAACCATTACTTTTGCCGTTATTTCCCCGTATATAACTGCCCTTAGCACGAATCTTATGAAAGGCAATGCCAATACCACCAGCATTCTGACTAATTTTAGCACAGTCTGAAAGGGTTTTATAGATACCTTCAATACTATCATCGTTAACAGTTAAGAGAAAACAGCTTGATGCCTGCTCACGACGGCTACCCATATTAAATAGTGTAGGTGTTGCGTGGGTAAAAAACCCTTCTGACATCATTTTATAGGCTTTTAACCCTTCTTTTAAATCATCTTTATGAATACTAAGTGCAACACGCATTAGCATATGCTGTGGTCTCTCTACTATTTTTCCAACAATGCGCATCAAATATGCACGTTCTAGAGTCTTAAATCCAAAATAGTCATAGTTAAAATCCTTTTCATAATCTAATGTTGCATTAATTTTTTCTTTATTATCAATAACAGTTTTATACAGTTTATCATTAATTAATGGTGTATGAACACCTAGAACATCTTTATTATCCCATAATTGTTGAATTACTTCACTATAACTAGGGCTAGTGTTTTTATGATGATTACTAACTATAATACGGGATGCTAGGCGTCCATAATCAGGGTGAATTGTAGTTTTAGCTGCACATATTTCAGCTGCAAGCTCGTCAAGTTTCCATGTAGGAACATCATTATATATCTGGGTAATAATAAGCTGTGATATTTCCATAGGATTAATTTTAAGATCTTTTGATAATTTTTGAATACGTTTAAGACATTTATCAAAGGAAACTTCCTCACGTTCTCCATTACGTTTTACTACATACATTGTTTCAGATACTATTGTCATTGCCATATTTTGCAAATTACTGTGTTGCCCTGATTGCTGTGATTGCTGTGATTGCTGTGATTGCTGTGATTGCTGTGATTGCATGTGTATATTTTCCATTTATATTAATATTTTTCAATTTTAAGAAGTTATAAATTTTAAGAAGTTATAAAATAAAATATACAAACTATTAATATTTTGCAAGTTAGAAGTTGCAAGTTGCAAGTTATAGTTTTGTATATATTATTTTGTAGTAAATTTATAAAATATTTTTTATATTAAAAAATAAACTTTTAAAATTATATTTTATATTTTATTTTATTTTTATATTTGTATTGTAATTTTAAATTAAAATCTAATAAGTATTTAATAAATATTTAATAAAGTTAAATTAACACTATGGGTTTTTATGAGCTTGGTAATGGCTGTGATAGTTGTGAATCTGTGCAAATGCTTCCTCAAAATGTAAATATGGACTCAGGTATGGGGTCATATGGTTTAGGATCAAATCCAATGAAACAATTTAATAGTGCTGTATCATCAGGATATGTTCCTAATGGTACTAACTTAGGTGCTATGGGTACCGGCTCTACTGGTATGAGCATGGGTGGTCAACCAGCAGCTGTTAAGCAAGTTACTACAACTGTTACAACTACAAATGTACCAACTGCTGCTGCAACTGTTACACCAGGTACACCAACTAATAAAGTTGAGGGATTTACTAACAATAATTCAACAACACAACAAATGTTGAATAAAACTGGTAAGCAATGGATTCTTCTTGGTCTAGTAGTATTTTGTTCTTTAGCAGCTAATGAATGCTGTAAATATTTTCTTAATAAAAGCATTCAGCTTGATGGTAGTCCAATGTATTATGTTGGGTATGTAGCTATTACAGTTTTACTTGCATACGCTGCATATACTTACTTAACTACTACTAATGCTAATGGTTCTAGCACTGGTGCTACTAGTATGTAGTATGTTGTATGTAGTATGTGGTATGTGGTATGTAATAGGTACATTTATATATGCATTTTTTTACTGTAAATTATGTTTGTTCTTTTTTTCTGTTTTATTATTCTATTATTTCTATTATTAAATAAAATCTATTATTATTTTAGTATTAATCAGTTTAATTTAAAATTAAACTTAGACACATGGAAAATAAAGGTGTGCATGAAGCATATTTAAAACATATTATAAATGGTCGATATGCAAAATCATTTGGTATTAATACAAATTTTATGACAGATTTTAAAAAAGAAATTATTAATATGTATTCTAGCACTAATAATAAAAAACTTTTATATCCAGAACATATCCATGACTTATTACTTAATTTTTTTACTAATGTATATTATCCAGATATATCAAAAAATTTACATATTGATAACAATAATGCTGCAGTAATTATGGGAGGAATTGCATTTAATAAAAATATACCTGCAAAACTTAATAAATTTCTTACTATGGAAACAACTGATATTGATCTTAAAATTTATACAACTGATATTACACCATTTAATAAAAATCAAACACATAAATATCAAAGCACAATATCATTATTTAAATTTATAAGTTTAATAACTCCTATATTTCTTAAACAAATCTTAACATATATTATGAATATTGAAGATACAATATTTGAATCACATTCTAAAAGCACAGTTAATAGTACAGCTAAAGCCACAGTTAAACATACTACTAAAGAATCATCAAAATCTAGCTCTAAAACTAAAAAAACAATTAAACAGTCAGGTGGTTTTAATAAATTAATATCTTATAAGCAAAAATTTTATGGTATAATGAAAAAATTTAAAATAATTATAGAACTTAAACCATATTATGGTGAACAAGAAACTATAGATATAACAGAAATGGATTATAATGAAATTTTAGCTCTAATTATACCAAAAATTAATGATCCTGATTTACTTATAACTACAAAAGCACAATATGGTATAGTTTATAGTAAAACTATAAAAGCTAATAAAAGACGTAATCGCCTTGTATTTAGCGATTGTAAAATAATTTATCCAAATATTGAATATCCAACATATTATGCATATTATCTGATGAATAATAAAAAATATAATAAATATAAAACTGAATATGAACAGAAACAACAAAAACAACAGAAACAGCAGAAACAACAGAAACACCAGAAACAGAAGAAACAACAGAACCAAAAATACAAGCAAGATATGCAAGATATGCAAGATATGCAAGATATGCAAGAATATAAGCAAATATATCCTACAGAAATACATAAGGGTCAAATACAAAAACAATACGCTAATTTAACATTAGAGAAATTAAACAATTCACATCTTAACCTAACAGATGTTATAGAGATTAAAACATGCAAAAATAATTGTCGTTATATTTCAGTTAAATCATTAATGATTGATGTTGTTTTAATGTTATCATATGCAGAATTACTTCAATTTGAAAACTTAGATTTATTAAGATATAAAAAAGATGATAAACTAGTTACAACAAATACAAACACAACAGATGTTAATATTAATAAAATTATAAAAATTAATTTGAGTTCTATTTTTAAATATTATAAGTATTTAATAAAATATATTCGGCTTCATATTATAAAAAAATTTTATAATAGTACATTAAATAAAGAATTTGTAGAAGCCTGTAAAAAATTAATACGCTATACATTTACTACTCTTAAAAAAAAAGATGATTTTAGAGAAGAAACACATCCAAATAATATTGCATATCGTAAGATATTGCGAGAGTTTCATATAGGATTTTTTATAACTGGTGATTTAATGCGCAAAAATTATCCTGAATTAATAGAACTTGTTAATGATTATAAAGAAATAGTAATATATTTGAATATATGCCGTGTATTATTTAAGGGTGTAAATGTAAATAGTAAAATTGAAACACAAGAATCAGCTATGGCACTTGTAGCAGTAAGTGCTCAAATAACACCTGCCCAAATAGGTGGGTCTGATATAACCAAAATTGTAACATTATATGATACAGAGTTAGACACACATTATGATTCTAATAAAAATAATACTATTATTCATAATGAAATTGACATAATGATGCAAAATGAGCTTAAAATATTAAACAATGTTAGCTTACAATTAACTTCTAGTTAAATTAAAAGTTCCAGCTTTCAGGAAGACCATATGCACATGCTGTAAAACTATTTTGTAAATAAATAATGTATATACGATATACAAGTTCTAATACACCAAGCCAATCAAATATAAAATCAAGCTTATTACCAGGATACCAACCGCCAAATCTTTCCAAAATAAATCGACTAAGAATTGTACGCTTAGAATAATCAGCAACACCAAAGTATATGAATATTTGTGCAAAAATAATAATATCTAAAATAAATGCTAGATATGCAAATATCATACGATATTTATTAGATAATAAATATTGAGGTGGTGGATTGAGACTACCATCATTTTCAACTTGATTACTAGATATTGTTATTTGGGTAACTATAGCTAAAATAATAAAAAATATTGGTATATACCAATATTCAGGTAATTTATCTGTAAATGGTATTGTTAACCACATGCCTATAAATGTAAGAAATGTTGCAACCATTGACATCATTGCTAATATATAAAGATGCCATTTATATGATAAACCATCAATAGCTGTAACATAGCTAAAACGTTGTGGTTCATTTACATAAAGTATTATACTTACGATAAGCCTTATAAACAATATAATCCATCGTAATGCAGGTGTTAAAAGAAACTCATATAAAGATTGTAAATATACATTCATTTTGCGGTTATTTGTTTATCAATTTATCAATTTAGTAATTTAGTAATTTGTATAATGTGTATAACACAATGTATACTTTATGTATTCTGTATATTGTTATATATCATTATATTTTGGTATGCAAAATTTAACTAATGTTAAAATCTATGTTAAAATCTATGCTAATATCTACACTAATATTAGTATTTTAAAATGGTGCAAACAGTTGCAGCTTCTAGTAACCATAGTAATAGTAAACATACAAAACAATCATCAGCAATCAATACAGGTGGATTTTGGGATATTATTTCAAATAATGAAGGAGTATTTATGTTTACAATATTAATAGTAACTATTTTAGTAGGAATTATTTTAACAGGATTGTTTCAAAGTGGACCAACTATAAGAAATAATTTATTATTTAATGCAGCTGGAGCAATAGGTATGGCTATATTTTTTATATTTATAATATTTAGATTTTTAGGTGCACGAATAGTATTATTGGGTGTAACTGTAGATATTGGATTAATTATTTATATATTAATTGTATGCTTTGTGATATTTGTATTAGGTGGGTAAATATGTGGGTAAATATGTGGATAGCTTTCTTGATTTATAGGTTTAATTAAATTAGTAAGCTAGTTTAACAATTTTAATATTTTCAAAAAATAATATTTTATATAAATAATCTATTAATGGTATATGTTTTATAGTGCTACTTGCACTCATGTTATCTATCATGTTATCTAGATGCTTGAACCCATAAGTTTTTTTAAGTAAGTTATGTTTTTCATCAGTTGATAACTGTTGCTTACTATATTGCAATTCCTGTTTAGAATTACTAAAAAATTTACATATACTGTTTACAAATGATGTCTGATTTTGAAATGTGTGAAAATCATAAAGGCTTTTTATATCACCCCAATCAACTGTAGGATGATCCGCAACACTATAATATTTAAGTGAATTTGATAGTTTTTTAGTAGTTGTAGTAGTTGTAGTGCTTTCTTTACTGCGTCCTTTAGTTTCCACTATAGGTAATTTAACTGTTTCAACAGATGCTACTTTAGCTGAATCTCCAGTTTCATCTACAATTACTGATGAAATATGCCCTTTTGCAGTTGGTTTAGCTTTAAAGGTTTCCGTAGAATTTAAGGCATTAATTTTATCATATGTTGATAATTTTAAAGGATATAATCGTGTTTGCAATTTCATAGTTCGCTTTTGCACTGGAATATTTATACCAGAATCATTACTACCTGATGCAGCTGCAACTGCTTTATTTACAGTTAAAGAAACTTGTTTTTTTGTATGATTTGTTAATTGGTTATATGCATATGATTGGTTAGATACAGGTGCCTGATTAGGTGCATTTATAAGTTTATTTATATCATTTTGCTTTTGATGTAGCATTTGAAGTTTTGCCTGTTCAAGTTGAATACTTTTCATCAAGGCAATTTCTTTTTTGCGATTATTTAAATTTACCATTTGCTCTTTTTTGAATTTAATTTTGTCTAGTTCAATTCTCTGTTGTCTAAGAATTGCATCACGTTTTTGATGTAATATTTTTAATGTTTCATTACCAATAGTATCTAGAGATGGTGATGGTGATGGTGATATAGTAGTGCCTAATAATTGTGGATGTTTTTGCATATGTGCGATTACTGACATGTTAGTTGGTGTGCGTTGAGCATGTGCATGTGTATTTGTATTTGTATTTGTAGTAGGTGGCATGTGTCCTTTTTTAATTTCTTTTTGTTTTTCACCAACTGTTGTATCTATTGTAATGCGTTTTATCTGTGAGGGTTGTGATGGTGATTGTGACTTTCCATTTCCATGTAATGGTGCTTTGCAAACTGGTATAAAATTAAGAGGATTTGTTTGTTTAATAGGTGTGGCAGTTTTTTCTATTCTCATATTATTAATAGTATTGATAGTATTAATAGATTGCACAGGTTGATTAATTCCCATATTATTAGTAACACCTGTTACAGTTAACCTTTTAATTTGAGAGCTATCCTGTTTAGATTGTAGGGATGCATTATTGGATGCATTATTGGATTCAGTTTTAACTTTAGGAATAAAATTAAATATATTTGGTGAATTACCTCTACTTTTACCTATACTAGGTGGCATTACAGCAATAGGCATTACATTTTTAACTTTAATTTGTTGTTCTTTATCACGTTTAAGTATTTCATTTACTGATATTGTTTTAGGTGTTTCCCTTGGTGTTTCCCTTGGTGTTTCCCTTGGTGTTTCCCTTGGTGTTTCCCTTGGTGTTTCTTTTTGTATTGGTAGTGTTGAACTTACTAGTGTTGAACTTACTATTTTCTCTGTTGTATGTGGTGTAGATATATTTGATGTACTATTTTGCCCAGGATTACTTTTAATTATAATTGATTTCTCACTATTAATTGCAAAATTTTTGGCATGATTAGATTTATCAAGTACTTTTGTTTTTTTATCACTTGATATATCCATTGGAATATTTTTAACTGTACGTAATTTATATTTATCTAATATTGCATTAATTTTATCTTTGTTTGCAGGTTTAGATGGTGTAGTCATAGAATGGTAATGTATATAATTGGTAATATCATACCCTACACCAAGAAACTTTTACATAAATATTAACGATAAAACATAACAATAAAACATAACAATAAAACATAAGACTAAAATTGATTATTTTAAATACTTAATATAATTACTATAATTACTATAATTATTATGGCATCATCAGCATCATCAGCATCATACTATGTTGTTAAAAAAGGATATACGCCAGGAATATATCATTCATGGACTGAATGTAAACGGGAAACTGATGGATATTCAGGTCCAATATACCGAAAATTTGCATCATATACAGATGCTATTGATTTCCTAAACAGTAAAACAGTGTCTACTGGTAATTCTCGACCTGTAGATGTAGGTATATGTAGTTCTAGCAGCGGAGCTACATCTATATCTACATCTACATATCTAGATACTAAAAAAAAATTAAAAATTCACAAATCACATATTAGTGAATCTATACAAGCTAAAGAAAAATCAAATAATATTAAAAGTGCTCCTTTTTCAGAGTCATTAAATTACACAGTTGAACAGTGGACACAAATTAATGATGAACTTTATATATTTACTGATGGTAGCTCACGAAAATCTAAAATATATCCAAATAGTGGTATTGGCGTGTATATAGGATATAATTGCACTAATATAAAAGAACAATATAATGATAAAACAAATAATATGTGCGAGCTAACAGCTATTGACTATGCATTTAAATTAATTATAAAATATTGGAGAGAACTTGCAGAGATTGGTAAAGTAATTAAAATTGTAAGTGATAGTGAATATTCTATTAAAGCTTGTACATTATGGTTACAGCAATGGAAAACTAATAATTGGTTAACAAGTAGCAAAGAACCTGTTAAAAATCGTAATCTAATAGAAAGTATTGATAATAGTATGCAGCGCATAAAACTTATAAATAGTAAAATACCAGATGCATCTGCTAAGGATACTTTAAAAAAAATTAAAGTAAAATTTATACATGTTAATAGTCATCAAAATGAACCTAATCCTGAAACTGATAAATTTAATTATGCATTATGGTTTGGTAATTATATAGCTGATGGATTATCACAAAATAGTATGTAATTTATTTTTTAACTTAAATATTTAACTTAAACATTTACTATAAAATTGAAATATATTAATTAGCTATTATCCAAGATAATCAAATATGGCTGAACTATTAATTGCTCAAGAGAAACTTATGGATAACCTTACCGGGATTTTTCAAAATTTTAAATCAAATATTCGTGATAATATTACTGGTTTTTTAACTGAAATTAATGATAAATGGCAAGCAATTGTTATTAAATTTGATGAAGAACATAAGGAGCTTGAACGTATTCGCAGAGAATTAAATGGCAAAAAGTTTGATGAAAGTAATTATACAAATGTATCAGTTATTAAAAATCAGGATAAGCAAATTCGTGAATATATGAATAAAATAAAGGAATTGGAAACTAAAGTTAAATTTTTAGAAAAACAATCTCAACAATCTCAACAATCTAATCAGTTAACAAAGCAATTACCTAAAAACAATGAGCTAGATACTATTGTAAAACCGATTGAATTAGCAGAGATTAATGATAGTGAAATTGCAGAGATTAATGATATTATAATTAATATTGTTGAAAAATGTGATGCTAGTTTAAAAGAAGTTGCTAAAGTTACTGAAGCAACTGATACTTTTGATGCAAACTTATTAAAGACTGATAATCATGAAACTACTGTAAAAAAACCACGTATTCGTATTACAAAGAAAGAACCTGCAAATACAACTAATGAATTAAAAGAAGATGTTAAAGGTAGTAGAGCAGTTAAAGCAGTTAAAGAACTTAAATCAGTTAAAGAAGTTAAAGAAGTTAAAGAAGATATATCTATTAAATCTGTTAAAAATAATACATATGATATTTTAGAACCTGATACTCTTGAAGAAGTAGATGAAAGTATAGCTGATAGTGTAGATAATACAGCAGCTCAGGATTTAAGGCAAAAAGCAACATGTAAACTTGTAAAAGAGCTAAAAAACAAAGAATTACGTATGGAACAAAAATTAATTGAAAACTATACAAAGAAACTTGAAAAATCTTTAAAGAAAGAAAATGCTGAAAATGCTGAAAATGCTGAAATTGAAGAAGTTAATGATAATAATGTAATTGAGCCTGAGCCGCCTATAGTTGAGATAAAAGTAGCTGAGATAAAAGTAGCTGAGATAAAAGTAGATTTAAAAAAGAAAAAAACTGAGATTAAAAAAAAAGATACAAAAGATAATGGTAAAGGAAAGCTTGTACTTTTAGAAACTAATCAGGTTTCTCCAGCGTCTATAGCTGCATCAACTATACTAGTTCCTAGTAATACAACTATTTTAAATGAAGATGATATTATTGTACAATATCCTGATAATATTCCTAAAAGTGTTGCTAATGTTGTTACACTTGAGTATAAAAATGAACTATTTTATATGGATTGTAACAATAATGTATATCAAATTACAGAAGATGAAGATATTGGAATATTTCTAGGTCTTTATAATGCTAATTTAAATAAGATTATACCTATTAAACATTAAGTTGATGTAGTTTCTATAAAATTTATTTTTTATTGCGAATTGTTATAAAAATTATAAGTAAAAATAACAGTATAAGTACTACAACAAAGCCGATTGCTGTGTGCTCAATATCATTATGTTCGTTTTTCATATTTTCAAATTGTTCACGTTCATTCATAGTAAAACCTTCAATATTTTTAAATGGGCTAGAAACGGTTGTTGTTGGTGGTGCTGAGTATGTTGTTGTAGGTGATCGTGTTGTTGTTGGTGCTGAGTATGTTGTTGTAGGTGATCGTGTTGTTGTTGGTGCTGAGTATGTTGTTGTAGGTGATCGTGTTGTTGTTGGTGCTTGAACTTGTGTAGTGGTAGGTGTGCCTGAAGCTGATAATGTAGTTGTAGGTGCGCCTGATGCTGATAATGTAGTTGTAGGTGCGCCTGATGCTGATAATGTAGTTGTAGCTGTGCCTGATGCTGATAATGTAGTGGTAGCTGTGCCTGATGCTGATAATGTAGTGGTAGCTGTGCCTGATGCTGATAATGTAGTGGTAGCTGTGCCTGATGATGTAGCTGCTTTTGTAGTTATAGGATTGTCTGATGATGTAGCTGCTTTTGTAGTTATAGGCTTGTCTGATGATTTAGTTGAATATAAATAATGTGAATAAGCTGAATGATTTATTGTTGGAAAAGCATTATAATAAGATTTTACATACTTATTATATTCATTAGATTCATTAGATTCATTAGATTCATTAGATTGTTTAGATTGATTAAATATTTTAGAATATAAATATTGAGCTCCAAACTTTTTTAATCCATATCCATTTTTAATATAGTTGCTCATTTCACTACTTATAACATTACTTTGCAATTGAGAATCATTATTATCATTATTATCATTATTGCTAGGACTACCATAAAAAGTAGAGTATATAGAATTATATAACTTATTTAAAATACCTGCTTGTGCATCAATATTAGTCTGTATATTATCTTGACTTTGATATTTAGTTGGTTGAGTAGTTAAATTTTGTAATAAACTATCAATTGATGTCTTATCAACTTTTTGACTTGTTAAAATAGTTTGTAAATTCCCTGCACTAACTTTAACAGCAGAACTATTATTTGGCTGTATTTCTGTTAAAACACCACTTGATTCATCAAAATAATATAGTTTATTATCTTCTACACCAGTCATTAAATTTGGTTGCATATCAATGTATTGAGCATTTAATCCAGTTGTTACTATAGGTACATTACAATTTGCAGGTATTGTAGGTATTGTAGGTATTGTAGTTTTTATACTTTTTGCAAACTCAAGTTCATTATTTGGTATAAATAGATTTTTTTGTTCACGTTCATGAATACTATTTAAAAATTTTTTGTTAAGTGCATTATAGTCACCTTTACCAAGCTCCATTGTAACTGTAGTATTATCATTAACAGTAGGATCATAATTAACAAATTTTTCAAGTAAATTGTCTTTAATACCAATAAATTTTGACATTGCTTGAAACAATTCACGTTTTTGGCGACCAGTTACACGATCTTTCAAATCGCGTGGTAATTTAGTCATAATTTGAGCTAGAACCCGCTGCATAGTATCTAAATCAAATTTTGACTGATTTTCAAATATAATGCGGCTTAGCAAATCATCATTATTACATGTTAGATCAGCAATTGATGTATTATTTAATCCTATAACTAAGAGTATTGTTGGTTCAATAGTCTTCATACTGACAACACGTAGCTCATGTGCAATAACAAGGCGTATTAGCTGATCTTCTGTAAGTGCTTGAGCATCAGGCACATTAGTTTTGAGATAATTATAATATAAAAGAGCTTGTTGGCGGTCAGGTTTTTGATTAAAAAGTAATCCCTTTGGAATTTTATTTACAATATTGAAAGCTTTGTTACTATTAATAGTTTGCATTTTTATGATACACTTACTATAAACTTATTATATAAACATATAAAATTTATAATGCACAAATAAAATACATTTATGAATATCTAGAAAGTAAATCTTGCAGATTTTGATTGCACTCTGGACATTTACAATTATACTTGAACCATCTAGATGCACATGCCTCACAAAATATATGACTACATATCATTCTACATGCAATATTATCCTTGTAAGTATCTAGACATATTGAACATTGTGTACCTTCTAGAGCTTGAATTTTAACACTATAACATTCTATATATCCTAATCCCATACTCATAGTGCTCATCATTTGGTCAAGCTGGTCAAGCTGATTATTTTGAGGAAACCCATTATTTATCATAGGATTGTATAAGTCAATATTATTATTATTATCATAATTAGAATTAACACCATTAACACCATTAACACCATTAACACCATTAACACCATTAACACTATTAACACTATTAACACTAGTAAATCCATCAATTTGTCCATCTATGTTTTCATAGTCAATTTCATCACTCATTTCATCATCACCCATTGCTCCATCAGTATTTTCTATATGTGCACTGCAATATCCTCCTACTATATGTGATAAATATGTACTATAGTTAAATATTTCACCACACCCAGAACAGTATATTGTTTCCATAGTTTCTATAGTTTCTATAGTTTCTACAGTATATATAGATATACCTTTATCTTTACATTTACATTTATATCTTTATAAAAATGATAGAAAAATAATAGAAAACTAATTTAAGAATATTATAAATAATTGTTATAGTATATATATACTTGCACTTGCACTTCCACTTCCACTTGCACTTCCACTTCCACTTGCACTTGCAATGACTTTTATTTGCAAACTTTCTAACTTTCAAAAAGTTCAAGAATTTAATAGGGCATTTGATATGGCACCAAAAGAACCTGCTAATTATCTATCTGGATATACAGATGAATTTGAACATTTTCAAATTGATGAGTACCAACATATTCGCCCTGAAATATTTAATAATCCTAAAATTATTAGGCTACGACTAGATTTGATTGATGAAGAAATAGAAGAGTTAAGTCATGCAATTGAAATTAATGATTTTATTGAAACACGTGATGCAATTGCTGATATTCTCTATGTTGCTTATGGTATGGCTGATGTATTGGGAATTAATATAGATATGGTTTTTAAACAAAATATTAAAAATAATGAAATGTCTAGATATGATAATATCCATAATAAAATGCTTATGAGTATAGGAAAATATGCAAATCATGACGAAAGAAATGATAAGCCTATAGGTTTAACTAATTTTGATTGGATAAAAGTGATTTATGATAATATTCCACAACAAACTATATCTTTATTTGAAAGTATTAGTTATACTTATAAAGAGTTGGAAACAATATGCTTGGCAATTGACTCTAAAAATGTGGAAAAAGAATCATTTATTAAAATTGGGAATTGCATTTGTAATTTGTTAAAATTTGTATATACATATGCATATTTTGCAGATATTGATGCTAATAGCGATTTTGCTATAGTACATACTAGCAATATGAGTAAGCTTTGTAATACAGAAGATGATGCGAGAAATACTGTTACTGATTATGAAGATAAATTTGAAAATGGCAATAGTCCATATGATAGTCCATATTATTATGAATTGCCAAGTATTGGAAAATGGATTGTAAAGAATAGGAGCACAGGAAAAGCATTAAAAAATATTAAGTATAAGAAGGTAAGTTTTGATTAAGTTTTGATTAAGTTTTGATTAAGTTTTGATTAAGTTATTTATTTAGTAAAATTGATTTTTTAATGTGCTTAAACATTTCTATATTACGTATACATAACAATAGTTATATCAAGTTCACAATAACTTTATAATGGCACAATATACTCAACTGACATTTATTGATTATGATGAGCTTATTGATTATATTGATGATGAAAATGTTGATGAAGTCCGCGAAATGTTTGTTCAATTTGGATTAACAATTGATACTCTCCTTTTTGATTCACCGCTTTATAATTCAAGTGGTGATGAATTATTTACATATCTAGATTACATTATAGCAAATTCTCTTATTAAGTTAATTAATTATTGTATTGATGAAACGTTTATCGTTTTAGATGATAAATTTTTCCATCGTTGTGTGCAAATAGGTGCACTAGATGTCTATGAACATGTACGTGAAGTATATCCAACATTTTATCCAGCCGAACAAACATTTTGCGAAGCCATAAAACAGTGCAACTCATCAATTGCAGCTGAGCTATTAGCTATTAGTCCTCAACTTATACATTATATTGATGACTCGGTAATTGAATATTTGTTTAGTTTTGATATTGATGAAGAAACGCTTGAAACAGTTCGTGTTCTATTTAACTATAATGTTAATCCTGTACTATTTAATCGTTACCTATCATATTTACATCATCCAGAAGGTAATTACTTTAAAATTGATGAAGATGATAAGGATCTAGTGATAGAGTTGATTGATATACTTGAAACCAATTGTGTGGTTGCCTCTCAACTTTAAAAATATATTTAAGTTTATTAGTTAAATTAGGATTGTATGAGAGTGCAGTTTGCTTAATTACAGTTTTATTTTTATTAAATAATGTTTTCCATATTTTTAATTCATTTGCAAGTATTGATGTAATTTTAGGGTAAGATTGTTGTGTAGGTTTTGGTTGTACATATATATTTAGCATAATTTCTTTTTTTAATATAATAATTAGAATACTATTAACTATGTTATCTAGCATATTTGTTTTTTAGTCTTATTCTTATTTTTATGTTATATTAGAGTTTAGAATTTTTTACATAATAAAATATAAAATAATTTTTATTATTTTTTTATTGGTATCTGTATCCTTTATAATCACCCGATCTAAATATGAAAAATTGAACTTAAAAATGTAGTAAATTGCTATACTATAGCAAAATAGTAAAATAGTAAGTAGTGCTGATACTAAATATATCATCAGCACCATTCATCACTCACAACTCACCACTCATCTAATTAAATATAAACATGTCTCTATTCCCTCAAAAGTTGGATTTTTACATAAAAGGTGGCGTTAGTGGAATGTTTGGTGTAATTCTTAGTCACCCTATTGATACTATAAAAACACATATTCAATCAGGTAAACAATTATCTAAAATTAACTTTAGCCCAGCATCTCTATATAAAGGTATTAGTGCCCCATTAATTGGTGTAGGTATTGAAAAGGCTATTGTATTTGGCGTATATAACTATGCTAAGCGTGAGTTACAGTTGAATATACCGCTTTCTGGTGCTATAGCAGGTCTAGCAGCTAGTATTATAGTAACCCCTTATGAACGCATTAAAATCCTTAAACAAAGCCAGCAAACTTTAAAAAAAATGGACATTATAAGTCCACAGTTTCTCTTTAAAGGATTAAGTGCAACCTTTACACGTGAAGTGCCCGGCTTTGCCATATATTTTACTGTGTTTGAAGCTTGTAAATATCATTGGCATACTAAGTATAATAAGACAATATCGTATTTAAATGCATTCTGTTATGGAGGATTATCAGGGTTTACTGCGTGGGTATTTATTTATCCTCAGGATCGAATTAAAACACTTATGCAGCTAGATATGTCTAAATCTTCTGGTAAAATGGATAGTAATAGTTTTGCACAGATTGCAACCCGCATTTATAATGCAGGTGGTATTGCAAGTTTGTATAAAGGATTTAACTTTGCAGTATTAAGGGCAATTACCTTGCATAGTGGAACATTCTTTATGATGGAGCTATTAACAAGTTAAATTAGAGTATTTTTAGCATTTTTAGTATTATTTTTAGTATTTTTAGTATTTTTAGTATTATTAGTATTATTAGTATTATGTTTTATAATATTTTACAATAAAATAAAATATTTATATTAATTAAGTTTGAATAATGGTTAAATATTTAAACACTAGAAATGCTAACACAGCTAAACATTCTAAATTAGCTAAATCAAAAACTAAATTGCAGAAAGGCGGGAGTGCTGCTGCTGCTGCTGCTGCAGCTAAAGATATTATTAGCATTAGTAAAAACGATTTGTTAGATGCTTTATCTGAATATAATAATATTGAAAAATTAATAACTTATACATTTGAGTATTCAACAGTAGATAAATTTAGTTATAAAAGTACTTCTACTGCATTAGATACATCAGACCCATTTCTATCAATAGTTCCAGCTGACCCTGAATTTCCCGAATATAATTTAGATAATTTATATGAATGGTATTTAACAAAAAATCCAGGCTTTCTGCCAATATCAGAACTGGAAAACTTACAAATTCCTGAATTTGCATTTATTACAGCAGTAATGGTTAAAGATTTAGTAATTTTATTACAAACATGTAGATTTCCAAAAAAACATAAGAATAATACTAATGAAAAATTTGCAAGAAATCGTATTGGTAGAAATAGTATGAAATATTTTGAAAATACATATAAGTTAAATCAAAAAATATTAAATCCAAGAAATGAAAAAAATAATTTTACACAAAATTTAATAAGAAATATTGCTGAATTATTACACTTTATTGATAACTTTATTAAAGAAGGATATATCTATTTGGATTTTTTAGAAATATTAAAAAGTTATATATTAATTTTTAGTTCAGGTAAAAACGTAAAACAAGATGAACCTGAATATGATCAAATTCTAAAACATATTGACTATTTAAAGAATCAACCCTATATACTTTATCCTTCTACAGAACAATTAGATTATAATAAAATTATATTTACTATGAAAGCACCATTTATTAATTTTAGATTACCAAATGTAAGGCCATATATACATGGAAAATTTCACAATATTTTATCTGAACTAGAACACGATATTTTTTTTCATAGTCGAATTACACATGGATTAATAATTAATTTAGATTTAATAACTATATCAAAGAGACTAACATTATACAAAGATTTAAAAAAATTATATAATATTGAAAACCCTGAATCAGAAGCTCCGATTATACCTGAACAAATTGATAGAGAAATATATAAGAATATATTTAAAAAATCAAATTTTATTATTCATAATTGTCTAAAAGATATAATAACAAGTTACAGAAAACCTGCAACAATAAATTCCAAAGATCTTGATTCAATAAAAAAGAATAATATTTTATATATATTTACTATACTTACATTTTATATTTTACATGAATATTTTCATCGTAGAGAAATTTATGGATTATATGCACTTTTCAATTTGCATACAGCTTTTAATGATTTCCGTGATACTATAACAAAAACAAATATTGATGAAGAGCTTTTATATTCTCATATGCCTACAAAACTTATAGCTCAATATGTATACAACTTTATGCAAGGTATAAAAGATTTAAAGACAGAATTGCCTAAATTAAAAGAAGGCAAAGTAATCAACAATATTGTTGGCCAAGCACTATTAAGATATTTATTCAATTTTGATAATATGAACATTTTACATACATTAGATTATTATGAACAAAAACTTAAATGTTTACATTTTTGTTAGTTTTTGTTAGACTGATCTAACAAAATAATTACTGGGGTTAACAGAATTAATAATTTATAGATTTATTTTTTTTGCCATATTATTTTTTATTTTATTATCCCATTATCCCATTATCTTATTATTCCATTTTCTCATATCTAATATATAATAATTATATAATAATTATATAGATAATATATAGTATACACAATATACAACACAATATACAACACAATATACAACACAATTACCAATCCCCCCCCCCATCTCTTGACAACTATGCCTAAAACATCTAGCCATAAGAAAACTAGCCAAAAAAAAACTATAAAGAAAAAACCAATGGAGGTTGAGTTTGAAGCCCGTTTTCTTGAAATAGATAGAGATTCCCTTATTGAAAAGATTAAAGCTGCAGGTGGACATCAAAAAAGCCCATTAACTGTTTATCGGCGGTCAGTATTTGGCTTATGTGATATAAAAAAGGGATATGTCCGTGTTCGTGATGAAGGTGATACAGTTACGCTTACAGCTAAAATTTATAAAGATCCTAAATTTCCAGAAGAATATGAACTTAACATTAAAGATGATTTTGTTAATGGTCAGGCATTTCTCCGAGCATTAAATCTAACAGAAAAAGCTTACCACGAAACTATGCGGGAAAAATGGACCATACCACATCGTGGTGGTAAAGGTGAGCTATGTGAAGTTACATTTGACTATGTACCTGGTTTACCGGTTTATTCTGAAGTTGAATGCAAGACAAAGCCAAACCTTACCAAAAGTATTAAAATGTTATCATTAAATCGTGATAAAATGCGATTTGGTGGATATGGTAATGTATATGCTGAATATTATGGGATGTCATTAACTGAAATAAATAATGATATTTCATCACTTACATTTGGAAATATTGAAGAAGAATTAGCAAAATATATACATAAAAATGCAGATCTATTGCAAACACTTGCTAAATCGCATTTAGAAGTTTATAAACGGACTAAAAAATAGAGTGGGAACTTGAGCAAGGTAAATGTATATCCATAGCACCATCGCTTATATCCAATAGGCTTTTAAGATAGTTGTAAAAAAACTAACTTAAAAAAATGCTAGCTATTTAAAATATAAGATATCTAAATATCTAAATATCTAGATATCTAGATACCTAAATATCAATGGAGCAAGTACAACCACAACGTCTTTATAATATTATTGTAGCCTATACATTTGGTACAAGAGGTATTGGACTTAATGGGGAATTACCTTGGCATATTTCTGCAGATATGGCATATTTCAAAAGTATTACTACTATGAAATCTATACATGAAACAACAGCAACACCAGTAACACTAGTAACAAATATAGTTGTAATGGGTCGTAAAACTTGGGATAGTATCCCAGCAAAGTTTAAACCTTTGAGTGACAGGTTTAATATTGTTATTACAAATAGTAAAACACCTGTTGAGTATGATAATTCACATAATAATTCACATAATAATAATCTAGCAGATAAAGTTATTTTTATAAATTGGGAACAATTTCTAGCTCTAGATCTATCACATCCTAAATATGGGCAAATCTTTATAATTGGTGGTGAAACTATCTATAAAAAATTTCTTGATATGGACAATAAATGTATAAGCCGCATATATGCTACTGAAATATATGATTATAAAGGTGCATGCGACACGTATTTTCCACAATTTACATACCAAAATATAACTGAGGTAACACCATTTATCCAATCAAATGGTTATTGGATCCGGCATATTGTCTATAATGTGTCATTTAAATATAATATACAAACTAGTGATGCTCCACCTGTTTGGTTAAATATTGAAGAAAATAATTATTTACAAGTAATGAAAACAATATTAGAGTCTGGAACAAGCAACGATGATCGTACAGGTGTCGGTACACTCTCTTTATTTGGTGAAATGCTTAAATATAATCTACGTGATACATTTCCTATTACTACTACTAAACGTATTCCGGCACGCCAGATATTTGAAGAGCTTATGTTTTATATTTCAGGAAAAACAGATAATACTATATTGCAGGAAAAAGCCATACATATTTGGGATGCTAACACAACACGTGAATTTCTTGATAAACGGGGATTAAATCATTATAAAGTTGGTGATTTTGGTGAAACATATGGTTTTAATATGCGGCATTATGGTGGTGAGTATATTGGGTGTGATGTAGAATATCCTAGTGGGTATGGATATGATCAACTTGCAAATGCAATTGAGCTTATTAAAAATGAACCAGCAAGCCGTCGAATTATTATTGATTTATGGAATCCTGCTACTCAACATAAAGCAGCTTTACCTAGTTGTTTGTGCAAGTATCAATTTAATGTAAATGTTACACGTGGTGAGTTAAATTTAGCTATCTATTTGCGAAGTAGTGATTACTTTCTAGCAAATAATTGGAATACTTGCACAGGTGCATTTTTAGTACATATGATTTGCAATTTAAATGGTATAGATTTAAAACCTGGTGAGTTAACTGTGTTTATTGCGGATGCTCATATTTATAAGTTTCATATTGAACAAGTTAAAGTTAATCTAGCACGGCAACCATATCCTTATCCTAAGTTAGTGTTTAAAGGTTGTGGTGATAGCAGTGGTGATAGTAATAGTAACAAGGCTAATAAAAAAAATTCTATTAATGAATTTAAATGGGATGATTTTGAATTGCTAGGGTATAAAGCACACGCTGGTATTAAAGCACCTATGGCAGTGTAAAATTTGTTATACTTTTTGCCTTTGCCTTTGCCTTTTATTTTACTATTTTACTATTTTACTATTTTTCTATTTTTCTTTTTTTTTGTTTAATTTACAGTTTGTGAATTAGTGAATTAGTTTGTTTATTTTTATCTAAATAAATAGTAATATTACATATTAAAATTATATATTAAAATAGTATGGCTTTTAGTAGAAATCGTTATGAAACTTGTGCTTATAAACAATTATTAGCTGAATCTGTTGGTGAACTTGGGTATACACTTGATCCTATACGTTATTATCATCCTAATCCTGCCCGTATTGAAAAGGGTATAGTTGCTGGTAATGATGTTAGCATTGCACGTGGTGGTTCGCTTGTTGATGTTGAATCTGATTTATTAGGTATTGATCGTAAGCTGTCACGATGCGAATCTCTTAAATATCAGAATCCATGTCCAACTGGTACAATGAATACTTGCCACCCAAACAAGCTTATTATTCGGGGCAATCCTAGCAATTCAGCACGTGTAGTTGACATTTCACCTGTACATTTACCTAGCGCACAGATGTTTCGTTATACTCCTATTCCACTACCACCTACTATATATGCTCCACATTGTTAGTGGAATTTACCAGTATTTTTTTTTATATTTTCGTTTTATATTTTCTTTTTATATTTTCTTTTTAAATTATAGCTATAGTAAGAACTTATCTAATGGATACTAAAAATAGTACTCAAAATAGTACTCAAAATAGTACTCAAAATAGTACTCAAAATAGTACTAAAACTATGAATGAACATACTAATGCAAGTGCCAGAGTAAGTACTAGTGCAAGCAATGATGAAACACCTGGAGATAGAACTATGGCAAAAAAAGAATCACTTAGCATTATTAGCATTTTAGATCGTATTAAAAAATTAAAAATTTCTGATAATGATAAAGTTGCTATTCTTGATGCATTTAGAAAAGGTATAAGAAACCCTGCATTAGGGGAAAATGCTGATCTTGATAAGATTCAAAGTAAATATATTTCTAGTGCAGCTAGTGATTCAACTGTACAAGTTTCAGGTAGTAATGGAAAATCTGAATCTGCAAAATTATTAAGTGGTCATCAACATGAGTGGCAACAACCCTCGTATGGTGGATTATATAATGGAATGCCCCAGATGCCACAGATGCCCCAATACATGCCACAGATGCCATACATGCCATACATGCCACAGATGCCACATGATTACATGACTGCATCACAGTTTGATATTCTTAAAAATAAAATGGATTCTCTACAGTTTGAACTTGTTGACTTACTACGTCATGTTAAAGATTATACTCAACGCTATATGAACTCCGTACGGCAAGCTGATCTTGAAAAAATTGATCAATATATTAATGGATTATTTGATGTTGATAAATCTCTTCGAGAAGCTAGGGAAAAAGCAAGTGGTATAGGGGCACCACCAGAAGAGATAAAGCCAGGCGGTATTATGGGGGTTATTACTGGTGCTAACCGCAATGAACCTATGCCTCCTACCATTGCACCGCCACCTGAAACTCAAGGCAGTATTATATCTAGTGCTACTAATGGTATTAAAAATTTCTTTTCAGGTATAGGAAATAATTTATCTGGTATAACAGGTTTAGTAGCATCTACTGCTAATATTGCAAATAATTTACTGTCAAAAAAAGTTATTGGTGATGATAAACCAGCACTACCTCCACAATCTACAGTACAATCAAATAAGAATATTATGAGTATTGATGAATATATTAGTAGTAATATGAATAAGTTTGATCATGATGGAACTATACCAAGCTTAGCTAGATCACCTCCATTGATATCTAGCAATACAAATAGTATGAATATAGTCACGCCACAGTCATCTTCAAATGTAAAGTCAGAGGGCACTATAGTATCATCAACAAGCAATAATTTAAGTACTTATAGAAAACCTGCAATAGGGCAAAGGGCTGATGCTTTTAATATGTCTACCTCTAGATATGATGGTGATCAAGGTGATCAAGGTGATCAAGGTGATCAAGGTAGTTTAAATTTAGAAGATGATGTACTAACTAGTGCTATTGGAAAATTAAACAAAAAGATAGCTGGTGATGAGAGCAGTAAAATTGTTGTAAGTACTAGCAAAAATGAAAATCCTATTGTAAGTGAACCTGAAACTGTTAAGTCAAATATATCAAATATGAATGGTGGTGCCCGGCGTATTAGTAACTTATCAAACCGTGTTAAACTACTTAGATTAAAACTAACAAAACGCAAATTAGAAAGCGAATTAAATAGCGAATTAAATAGAAATGTTTCTAAACATGGAGGTTCTAGACAACATAATTATATAGGAAAATACCTTACTGCAACTATAGGTCACCACACTAATACAAAAAAACACATATCTAAGATTAATTCTAATAGAAAGAAATAAAAGGGAAATAAACTAAAGTAAACTAAAGTAAATTAGAGAAAAATGTAAGCTCAAATATGTAAGCTCAAACATGTAAAAAAATATATAACAAAAATATAATATAAATATAATAATTAACAATAACAATAACAATTAACTATATAGTAAAATGAGCTACGATCGCAATCGCTATGATTTATGTACATATAAATATGATCTAGGTCAATCAATTGGTCCTGGTGTATATACGCTAACAACCCCCGATAATGTTTGTGAACCTTGCTTACCTTCAAACCCATGGATTATTGCCCAACGGCAAGGTGTATCAATTGCTCGCAATACATCTATGATTGATATTGATAGTGAGCTTATTGGACTTAACCGCAATCTTTCAAACTGCCCTGACCGCAAGTATATTCCTAACCAATATGGCAGTTTCAATTGTGGAGCACAAAATAGTAAAGTTGGACCCCAATGCCATCCTACTGATAAAGTATGCATTGATAATAGTATACAGATACACTATAAAGACTGTGGTCCCTACACAGAGGATACTCGTCTTAGCAATCCTCCTGCAACAAACAGGGGTGTTGGCATTAATCGCTGGCAATGGCTATGTCAAGATCCTCAAGACCGTGTTGTTGAACCATTTGATTTCCAAATTAATACTAAAATAGTTTCTAAAGACAACCACCGTCCTTGTTTACCAACACCAATTGACCAGTTCAATGTTTTTCCAATACCAAATAATCGCCCAATATGTGATACAATTACACCAGTATGCCAAGTACCAACTATGCCGGCATCAGTATCTTGGCGTAGTGAAGGGATTATATCACAGTATTAACCTATTTAACCTATTTAACTATTTAACAAAAAAAATAAATACAACTAAATATAAGTAAATACAAGTAAATATAAGTAAATTTGGATACTCTAAAATTTACTCTAAAACTGACTCTAAAATTGTAAATGAGACCTCATAGTTAGTATGAATAATTCTATGTGATTTTACTGTATAACCTCCCTCAAATAATGAATCTATGTCTATATCTAAACTTTTACAATTACATGAAACAATAATAATACGAGTTGTTAATGATTTGCAAAGTTCTTTAGCCAGATGAGCACCTATTCCATATTTACTAGTATTTATAATAGTGCAATAACGCATATCTGCAAAAAACCCATTTACACAATTTGCCAATTCAAATTTATTATAATTAATTAGTGATGCTTTAATATTTTTTTGATTAATAACTATATTTGTTTGCATATCCAAATAAATACTTTCCATATCTGTAAAGAAATGTGCATTTTTATATTGATATCCATTATTTTTTTCAATAATTTTAGAAAACAAAACACATTCTCCTCCTATAAAGCAGAAATTTTCATAGTTAACAGCTATTTCTTTAATGTATTCTTCAAGTTTATCCCGAATTGTATCATCTGGTTGGCGAAATGACAATGGATTATAGTATATATTGTACTTACACTTATAAAACTTATTTACTGGGATTTGTTTAATTTTTGTATGAATATCTATAAACTCTAGATACACAAGAGGTATATCACATTTATGAACTGAAAGTAAGCTTGTCAGTATACGTTCTACTGATATCTGAGAAATATTACATGTAATACGCAAAGAATAGTTCAAATGATTTGCTCTTAATTCAGTTGTTGTGGTATATGTAAATATATCTGGCACTACAGTTATTAAGTAGCTGTATACTGTTTTAATATGATCATTACATATGATGAGTGGTATACTTATACCATTAAATGCAATAATATTACGCTTAGGTTCAAGAGCTGTAGTTACTTGCTGAATTATTGATAAATTCATAGTGATGTTATAGTGCTGCTATATTAATTTTTTTGTAGTTTGATTTTGTAGTTTGATAATGTGATACTATAACTATAATCAATTTTAAGACAGATTTAACTATTTTTGATAAAATTGATAAAATTATCTATGCTAGAACCTGTTATATCTAAAGCCTGTACTAATGTCTGTCTACTATATATCATTAGGTTGTGATTGTAGTGTTGCATACAATATGAAACAGTTAGGTTTAGCTAATGAAAGTTTACCATTTGATTGGATACGTTGCAAAATAGAAAACATTATTCATATACTAAAAGATGATTTTGCCGATTTTGTTAATTTGGATTTAATAGATGTGAAACCGCAAAATGTAAATAATTTTAAAAGTGAAGTGAATGGTGAGGTGAATGGTGAGGTTAATAGTGATGCAAGTGTTACTACATCACATTATAAACTGGTTCATAAAAAATATAAATATATAATGCCACATGAATTTGTAGGTGATTTTATAGACTATGATATCTGGCACGATAAATATTTAAGACGTATTGAAAGATTTAGAACAATATTAAAAAATTCTAATATACAGAAAATATTTGTGCATCTAGATACTATTCCTGACAATAGTGTAAAGATAAGCATGCCATCAACCTCTATTAACTTTGAATTGGAAAAAGTAATAAGAATATATAGTTCTGGAGATGTAAAATTTATTAAGATTATAGATTTAGAAGTTAAAGAAAACTTTACTTGGCAACGTGACTATTTAGATTGGTCAAAGCTCCTATGATCTCTTATGTCTTATCTGATAAGTAAAGTTAAAATATACATTAAAATATACATTAAAATTAAAGAGTATATTTGAAAACAGTGTAATAGCCTAATATATTATAACATGTGTTGGAGTGCTGAAGTATCATTATTAACATTTTTGTCCAGTGCGGCAATGTGTGCCTATTTATGGTATAGAAATGGTTCTAATGACCGTGCAATTGGTCTATGGATTTTTACATTTTCTCTAATGCAATTATTTGAATTCTTTATGTGGATAAATATGAAAAACCATTCATTAGTATCTAAGTTAGCTCATGTTTTTTTGTTATTGCAGCCATTTGTATTAGCTCTAGCATTATTAAAATTAGGAACTATTTATGAAAATATATATGTAAAATATCTTTTATGGTTTATAGTAGCATTGAGTACATATAAAATAGTAACAGCAATTATATATGCATTTTATACAGATAGAAACAGTAACTGGTTATCAGAAAAAGGGAAAAATTGCCATTTAATTTGGTATTTTATAAAAAATGAAAATAAATTACCATTTATTATTAGGATTGATTTTAGTTTTGCAATCCCTTTAATGCTTGCTTGTTTATGTATAAAACCTGCAAGTATAGGTTTATTCTATGCATTATTTGGTATAATTACATACAATGTATCACTATTTCTTTATGGTTCAGAAATGGGTTCTATATGGTGCTGGATTGCTAATTTATTAGGTATTTTTGCAATTCTTAGTAAATCTATTATTTAGAATATAATTATTTCATTTTTTTATTTCATTTCTTTCTTCCTCCTAATATTCGAATTAAACTTGACATAACATTAACAAGTTTAATTATTAAACTGTAAGACTCAACTGGATAATTTGGTATCACTTGCCCATCTATACAATTTTCGGCATTATCTTTTAATTTTTTATGATTTGAAAGTAATAATAAGACAAATATTACTAAACTTACAATTGCTAATATATATAAATATTTCCATATATCACTAACAAAATATACACCTAAATATGCTATAATTAATATCCACACAGCAATATTTAAATAATAATCCCAATCAAATGTGATAATTTTATCTCCTAAATAATACCCTAATAGTCCAGTTACCAAAACAATGCAAATTGTTAATAAACCTGCTAGACCAACAACATTAGTTAAACGCCCAAACATAATGATAGGTACCATAATAATCCCTGTAACTATAATTAAAGTTAACCAAATAAAGTTGCTTACTACTATATTTGATGGATTAACCGAGTGTAGTGCATATGTTAATCCAAAAATAATAGCTAATAAAATAATAAAACCAATTATTGGAATAGAAAACAGCAGATTTAGAAAACTATTAGCAATACCCCAGCGATCATTTAATAAAACTACTATAAAAATAATTGCAATAGATAGTACAATATATAGGTATGTGTTAAGTATATAGTGATTACATGTTAAATAACCATTATTAAATGCATAATGACCAATTGCAATAATTATGAAAACAATTACAATAAGACAGCAAAATATTTTAAGTAAATTATTAGAATCATTTATCTGAAATACTAAAAACTCCATAGTTGTTTAGTTGTTCAGCTATTAATAGTTATAAATAAATAAAAACATAAAAAAGATAAAAATATTAAAAAGATAAAAATATTAAAAAGATAAAAAAATAAATTTTACAATATCATTTAACTTGTCAAATTACGAATATCCATTTCAACTAGGCGTTCTTCAGCTGGTGTACTCATTAAAATATAAATAATGTTTTCATTATTATTTTCACAAAGCATTGCAATTTTAGTTAATAAATCCGCAGGCACAACCTCATTTTTAATATATAGTACATCTACTTTAAACTGTCTAGAACCGTGCGTATTAACAGTTTCTAATAGATTAATACTCATTAAACCAGGGCCATCTTTTTCAAAGTGGGTAAGATAAATTTCTGCAATTTTGCCTTTATTACCATCTATAAATTTAATAACCATATTGCGATATTTATGTATTTCCTCATCAGTATAAATTTTATCATTTGACAAGTTCCCTATATCTGTTGATATTAACTGTGTGTTTTGTTCAAGATTTAAGTCAAGATTTAAGTCAAGATTTAAGTCATTATTTGACATTTTAATAATTTTATAAATATATTTATATTTACATTTGTATTTGTCTTTATATTAACTATATTGCAAAAAATATTGCAAAAATATTTAACGTTTTTTACGGTTTGTATAAAAATTGTCAGCACCTGAAGTTTCATATTCTGAGCTTTTTTTAGGGCGATATAGTTTAACTTCATTTTTAGAGTCATCTTCATCTAAAAGATCATACATATTTTTAGTATGCACATATCCAGTTTTATTAGCTAAGAATTGTTGTTGTGGTTGTAGTGGTGGTGGTTGCTTTTGTAATTGTTGTTGTGGTTGTTGTGGTTGCTTTTGTAATTGTTGTTGTGGTTGTTGTGGTTGTTGTGGTTGTGGTTGTTTTTGTAATTGTGGTTGTTGTTGTGGTTGTTGTTGTTGTGGTGGTGGTGGTTGCTTTTGTAATTGTTGTTGTGGTTGTTGTGGTTGTTGTGGTTGTTGTGGTTGTTGTGGTTGTGGTTGCTTTTGTAATTGTGGTTGTGGTTGTTGTGGTTGTTGTGGTTGTTGTGGTTGTTGTGGTTGTTGTGGTTGTTGTGGTTGTTGTGGTTGTTGTTGTGGTTGTTGTGGTTGTTGTTGTGGTTGTTGTTGTTGTGGTTTAGTTG
>Ga0214919_10000403_pt1 | contig 73508 bp, 65 predicted proteins | sample LL1503_MetaG_FD_177994 | JGI IMG/M metagenome (GOLD analysis project Ga0214919, IMG submission 177994) | Freshwater microbial communities from Lake Lanier, Atlanta, Georgia, United States - LL-1503 | ecosystem: Environmental > Aquatic > Freshwater > Lake | place: USA: Georgia | collected... | reverse complement strand
AGCAGAAAAACTACTATAAAAAACAATAAGATAAAGCCATAACTTGAAGTATTTCATGATTATTAATCAGTAGTGGCTTTAAGAAATAAAAACCTTCCCAGGCTTAAAAAGATGGGAAAAATTCTCGCTACTGGCCCCGGCAATCTCCTCCACGGTGCATCCGCGCACCGCAGCAATCTGTTTGGCCACTTCAGGGACATAGGACGGGTTATTGGTTTTCCCACGGTGCGGAACAGGGGCAAGATAGGGACTGTCTGTTTCAATCAGAAGCCGATCCAAGGGCACCCAGCTAGCAATATCCCGCAAGTCTTGCGCGGTTTTAAAGGTCACAATGCCGGAAAAAGAGATGTAAAAACCTCGATCCAATGCCGCACGGGCCACCTGTGCAGTTTCGGTAAAACAGTGAAAAACGCCCCCGGCGGACCCGGTGGACCCGTTCTCGCCCTCCTCATCCAAGACCGCCAAGGTGTCGTCAGACGCGCTACGCGTATGTATTACCAATGGCTTGCCCAGAGCCCTGGCCGCACGAATGTGCACCCGAAAGCGCTCCCTTTGCCAATGCATATCGGCAACCGTACGCCCATTGAGGCGATAGTAATCTAGCCCGGTTTCACCGATTGCGAGTACTTTGGGGAGCGCGCCAAGCGCAAGCAGATCATTCAAAGAGGGTTCGCGCACGCCTTCGTTGTCGGGATGCACCCCCGCTGTAGCCCAGAAATTTTCAAATTCAAGGGCTAAGTTGTGTACGCGGGGAAACTCCTCTAGCGTGGTGCATATACATAAGGCGCGGGTAACCTGCGCGGCGTCCATGGCAATGCGGATGGCAGCCAGATCGCCCAATAATTCAGGAAACGCGAGGTGGCAGTGCGAGTCAGTAAACACAGAAAGATTGCTCGAAACGTGTACGAGTCCGGCAATTGCCGTTGAGTGCCATTATTAAACCGTGTGGTTGACGCGCCGGCTAAACAGCATTGATCCAAGGCTAGCCTCAATTTTCTGCTTCAACTGGGCACCGCGTTCATCCGCCGCAAATCGGACCCCGACACCCTGGGTTCTGCCACTGGAGGATTCGGCTGGGGTAATCCAAGCGACCGCGCCGACGACCGGGTAGCGCTGTGTATCGTCAGGAAGCGAGAGAAGGCCGTAAAAATCATCGCCCAACTGATATTCGCGGTTAGTCGATATAAACAAACCACCCTCTTTAAACAGTGATATGTAGGCTAGATAAAGTTCTTGCTGCGAATCAAAACGCAATTGCAGGATGCTCGATCGGGAAGTCGCTCCAGATAAAACCGATTCAGACCAAAGGCTGTTTTGCGATGTTGGCGAGTTGGACATGCAGATATTTGGATTCAGGTTACGGAACTTGGTTTTGCCAGCACACTGTGGGCTTGGGCCATCAGGGCTTCGATAAAAAGTCCGGGGTTAAAGGGATGGTCCATCGTGCGCCGGTGGGCGAGCAAAGCGGTGCTCCATTGTGACAACTCCGCCAAGGGGACCTCAAAATTGAGGTCTTGGGTAGTAAAAAAACGCGGTGCGGCGCAAACCGAGACCGCCATAAGGTCGTGGCACAGTTGCTGTTGCGTTCCTAGTACTTGCTGTGGGGTCCAATCGCGCACCGCTTGCAAATCGCCGCGCGCCATCGCACGTGGGATAGCTGCCCAAAGCGCAGGGTCCTGCCCAGACCGCGCCCAATGCAGGGCTGGCTCAGGCCGCCCACCGCAAGCCCTCAGCGCCACGCCCGCTTGCGCCGGCTCCAAACCTTGGGTGCCCAGCCATCCCAAGGCAAGCGCTTCGTCCGGCCAGACCATGGTGTGCACCTGGCAACGGCTGCGGATGGTGGGTATCAGTTGATGCGCGGCTTCGCTGGCAAGCACGAAGCGCACATCTCCGGGCGGCTCTTCCAAGGTCTTGAGCAAGGCATTGGCCGTAAAAGCGTTCATGTCCTCAGCCGGGTAGATCAGCACCGCTTTGCCCCGCCCGCGTGCGCTGGTGCGTTGCGAAAAGTCCACCGCGTCACGCATGGCTTCGATGCGAATTTCTTTGCTCGGTTTGCGTTTTTTTTCGTCCAAGTCAGTCTGTGCTTTCTCTGCCAGAGGCCAGCCCAATTCCAACATCCAGGTCTCTGGCATCAGTACGCACAGGTCGGCGTGTGTTCGCACATCGATCGCGTGGCAACTGCCGCATTGGCCGCAAGCGCCAACGGTATGCGGTTTTTCGCACAACCAGGCTTTGACCAAGCCCAGTGCCAGTTCATACTGTCCCAAGCCGGCGGGCCCTGACAGCAACCAGGCGTGACCGCGTTGCGCCAGCAGGCTGCGGGTTTGATCAGCAATCCAGGCTGGCGTGTCGATGCTCATTTTGAAGGCGCGCTACTTAAATAGGCCTTGGACCGCAATGCTGCCATGACATCGTCGCGCACAGCCTGCGGGTTTTGGTCGGCGTTGATACGGGCAAAGCGCTTTGGATCTTGGGCGCAGCGTGCAGCGTAGCCGCTTGCCACTGCCTCAAAAAAGGCCAAAGGTTGCGACTCAAATTTGTCCGGGACGCGTGCGCCCACTAGACGCGCGGCGGCGACGCTGGGCGGCAAGTCAAACCAAATGGTCAGTTGAGGCTCCAACAAATCCGAGGTCACATCATCCTTGCTTTGGACCCATTTTTCCAGGGTCTGTAAGACTCCGAGGTCAAACCCGCGTCCCGCTCCCTGGTAGGCAAAGGTGGCATCGGTAAAGCGATCGCACAAGACCACCCTGCCCTGCGCCAAGGCCGGTGCGATAACCCGGTAAATATGGTCACGCCGCGCCGCAAATACCAGCAGCGACTCGGTCAATGCATCCATCGGATCATTCAGCACCAGTTGGCGCAACGTTTCCGCCAAAGGAGTACCTCCGGGTTCGCGGGTGCGCGTCACGCTTCGGCCCTGGGCTTCAAAGGCTTGTGCCACAGCCTCGATATGCGTGGACTTACCGGCACCATCTATGCCTTCAAAGCTAATGAAAAGTCCTGCGGTATGTGGCATTGCTATCTAAGGCGCGTGGCTTCAGGGGGCGCGTTGGTATTTATTAACTGCGCGATTGTGCTCCTCAAGCGTCGCGCTAAATTCGCTGCTCCCGTCACCTCGAGCCACAAAAAACAAGGCTTTAGACGGCGCCGGATGCAAGGCTGCATAAAGCGCTGCTTTTCCCGGCATAGAAATCGGCGTGGGCGGCAGACCGTCGCGCGTGTAAGTGTTGTAGGGCGTGTCGGTCGTCAAATCGGACTTGCGGATATTGCCCTCAAAACGCGTGCCCATGCCATAAATGACGGTCGGATCGGTTTGCAGTCGCATGCCCAAAATAAGGCGGTTATGGAACACGGCCGAGATCTGGCCTTGGTCGCTTAGCAAGCCAGTTTCTTTTTCCACAATACTGGCAAGGATCAAGGCCTGTTCCGGCGTTCCTAAGGGTACTTTGGTGTTGCGCTGCTCCCATGCGGCAGCGAGGTGGCTATCCATCGAGCGCATGGCACGGCGCAACACCGCCAGATCGGTTGAACCTTTGGAGTACGTGTAGGTATCGGGAAAAAAGCGTCCTTCTGGGTGTACGCCGGGCCGCTCCAGGGCTTGCATCAATTGCGCATCGCTGAGTTTGGAAGACTCGGGCTTTAAGTTGTCAGCCTTACGCAATGCTTCACGTACCTGCCTGATATTCCAGCCTTCCACGATGGTCACACTGCCTGAGCTTTCATCTCCCCGCACCAGCTTGCGCAATATTTGCCATGGGCTGGCTTGGCCAGTCCATTCGTAACTACCGGCACGGATTTGGCGCGATTGGCCTGAAAGCCGGAACCAGAGGTACAAAAGTGTGGCGTTAACGGGAACCCCACCTTTTGCCACTGCGGCGGCGACTTCCTTGGGGCTGGTTCCTGGTTCGATGGAAACTTCTGCCACCGCCTGCGGCAGACTGATCGGGGACCAAAGCCACCATGCGCTCGCAGCGCCCAGCACCAGTATGAGCGGAACTAGTAAGCGGAAAAAGAAAAAACGCACGCTGCAGTAGCCCCATAAAAATGAACCGGTCGATGATAAAGGATGCCCCTTCGCGCAATTGATTGACCAAGATCAATGGCATTGTGCATATCGCGCAAACAGCATGGCAATCGTCCTGATTTGAGCCGAAGTTGGACTAGCCTCGCAGGCCAAGGACTTTCGTCCTGTGGGAAAAAGACATGATGGATACGGGTGTGTGCGTGGACGCAGGGTGCGCGAATGATTTAGCAGCAATGGGTAGGCAGTCGGGACTGACGAACTGGAACTTGGGTGGCCGCTCGCTCTTACCCGTGGTGCAAGGCGGTATGGGCGTGGGCATTTCGGCCGGCGGACTGGCTGGCGCAGTAGCTGCGACGGGGGCGCTGGGGACGGTGTCATCGGTCGATTTGCGACGTTTACATCCCGACCTTATGGCAAAGACCGGCCATCTGGACAAAGAAGCAGATGCCCGCCAAACCATCGAAGCGGCCAATCTGGTGGGCTTGGACCGGGAAATCCGCCGTGCTAAAGCGCTGTCTGGCGGACGGGGCGCAATTGCCGTCAACATCATGAAGGCCCTTAGCCAATACAGCGGCCTGGTGCAACAAGCCTTGGAAAGCGGTGCGGATGCCTTGGTTGTCGGCGCCGGACTGCCGCTGGACCTACCCGATATGGCGCGCGAATTTCCAAGCACTGCTTTGATACCCATTTTGTCGGACGCACGCGGCGTGCAACTGGTGGTGCGTAAATGGGAAAAACGTGGCCGTTTGCCCGACGCCGTAGTGATCGAACACCCGCGCCTAGCAGGAGGCCATCTGGGCGCTGCCAAGGTGGCAGATTTGCAGGACAGGCGCTTTGATTTTGATGTCGCTATTCCGCAGGTGCTGGAATACTTCAAAAGCGCCGGTCTGGAGGGAAAAATTCCGCTAATTGCCGCTGGTGGCGTTTCCACACGGGAGGATATTTTGCGTCTGCAGGGCTTGGGCGCATCGGCCGCGCAACTGGGTACCGCGTTTGCCGTGACCCACGAATGCGATGCAGCCGACGGATTTAAGCGCGTACTGGCCAATGCCCAGGCCAAAGACATTGTGGAGTTCATGAGCGTCTCGGGTCTGCCCGCTCGCGCCGTGCGAACGCCTTGGCTAAATAAATACCTACGTATCGTGCCCAAACTGCAAGCGGCGGCACACCAAAAAAAGAAATGCAATATGTCTTTTGACTGCCTGGCCCATTGCGGCCTGCGCGATGGCGACGCCGCCATCGGCCAATTTTGTATCGACCAACAACTGGGGCACGCGTTTGAGGGCGATGCCCAAAAAGGATTGTTCTTTCGCGGTGCTGGAGTCTTGCCTTTTGGCAAGCAGATTCGCTCGGTGGCGGAGTTAATGCAATGGCTGCTGGGCGCTATCGAGCCGCAGCCTTTTGAAAGGGAGTTCGTATGAGCGCGTTCAGTTTGGATGCCGCGCCCGGCGCATTACCCGCCCAAAGTATCAGCATCGACGTCTTGCAGGAAAAATACCTCAAGCCCGGCGAAAGCTCGGCCCAAGACGTCTATTTGCGCGTCGCCCGCGCACTGGCTTCGGTGGAAACGCCAGGTGAGCAGGAACGCTATACCGCCCTGTTTTTAGCTAACTTGATGGACGGCGCTATAGGTGCTGGTCGCATCATGAGTTCGGCCGGTACGGGCTTGGAGGCTACGTTGATTAACTGCTTTGTGCAGCCGGTGGGTGACTGCATCCAAGGCTTGGACCACGAGGGTTACCCCGGCATATACGAAGCTTTGCGCGAATCGGCTGAAACCATGCGGCGTGGCGGTGGAGTGGGATCCGACTTTTCGCGCATCAGGCCACGCGGCGCGTACGTCAAAGGCACTGGCTCGCTGGCCTCCGGGCCATGCAGCTACATCAATGTATTCGACCAGTCCTGCGCCACGGTAGAGAGTGCGGGTGCGCGGCGAGGCGCCCAAATGGCCGTGTTGCGTATTGACCACCCGGACGTACTGGAATTCATCACCGCCAAGCGCACGCCCGGACGCTGGAACAACTTCAATGTATCCGTGGCGGTAAGCGATGACTTCATTGCCGCCTTGCAATCGCAGCAGGCGTGGCACTTGGTGCATGTGGCCAAGCCGGGTGATGAACGCGTGGCTCAAGGCGCATACCAGCGCGATGATGGCTTGTGGGTGTACACCGTGCTGCAGTCGCAGACGCTGTGGGACAGCATCATGCAATCGGCCTATGACTTTGCCGAACCGGGCATCTTGTTTTTAGACACGATTGCACGCGACAATAATTTGCGCGCTACGGAAACAATTTGCGCCACCAACCCTTGCGGTGAACAGCCTTTGCCGCCCTATGGCTGCTGCGATCTGGGACCGGTGATCTTGCCGCGCTTTGTGCGCAATCCCTTTGGGCTCTCTGGCACCCCGGTCTTTGATTTCGACGCCTTTACGCAGGCGGTGGCGCTGCAAGTGCGGGCCTTGGACAATGTGCTGGACCTCACTTTTTGGCCCCTACCGCAGCAACAGGCCGAGGCCATGGCTAAGCGCCGTATCGGCGTAGGTTTTACTGGCCTGGGTAATGTGCTGGCAATGCTTTGTCTGCGCTATGACAGCGACGCGGGTCGGGCGATGGCTTCGGACATTGCACGGCATATGCGCGATGCCGCTTATGCCGCGTCCATTGCGCTGGCGGCCGAACGTGGCCCGTTTGAGCTCTTCGATGCCAGTCAGTATTTTCAAGAAGGCAACTTTGCCAGTCGCCTGCCTGTGCATTTGCAAGAAGCGATTTGCACCCACGGCTTACGTAATAGCCATCTGCTCTCGATTGCGCCAACCGGCACCGTCAGCTTGGCTTTTGCGGACAATGCATCTAACGGGATTGAGCCCTCGTTTTCATGGATGTACCGGCGAAAGAAGCGACTAGCGGATGGAAGCACCCTGGACTATGCGGTGGAGGACCACGCCTGGCGCCTGTACCGCCATTTAGGAGGTGATGTCGACCATCTGCCAGACTACTTTGTGTCTGCTTTGGAGATACCCGCTGAGGACCACATTGCCATGATGCAAGCGGTGCAGCCCTATATCGATACGGCGATTTCGAAGACCGTAAACGTACCGGTGGATTATCCCTTTGCGCAGTTTCGCGACTTGTATTTGCAGGCCTGGCAAGCCGGCCTCAAGGGCTTGGCCACCTATCGCCCGAATGCGATTTTGGGTTCGGTGCTGGACGTACCGCAAAGCGCACCGCCGTCAATCAGCGGGGTGACCGATAGCAATGCGGATCCGATGCGTAGTGTGATTGAAAGCAGGCCCAAAGGCGCTCTCTCTGCAGTCGCTGAAAAAATTGAGTATTGGACCCAGGAGGGCCACAAGACTTTGTATCTGGTCGTCTCGTTCCTGCCGGTCAGTGGGCCGCAGGGTACCGTGGACCGGGCGATAGAGTTTTTCATGCCTGTGGGCCAAAGCGGCGAATCACAGCAGTGGATGACATCCAGCATGCGCCTGTTGTCGCTGGCGGCGCGCGGCGGGTTTTTGCAGCGCGCCTTGGGCGATATGCGCAAAGTGGCCTGGGACCGCGGCCCGGTTCGCCTGGGCACCTTCGCGCGTGAGGATGGCGCGCAGGTGCCGCTTTGGCACGACTCCGAAGTAGCAGCCATCGCCTTCGCCATCGAAAACATTATTGCGATGCGCCTGAGCGGGCAGACGCAGAGCAAGAGCCCTTGCCTGGCAGATGCCGGCCTGGGTACGCAACCCTTAGGCGGTAAAAAATGCCCCGAATGTGGCGCCCGCGCCGTTATAAAAAAAGACGGTTGCGAGCACTGCGGCGCTTGCGGTTGGCTGGGCAGTTGCGGCTGAACGACAGCGTTTGATGTAAGTCAAGCCACATTTGCAATGGACATGCGACAGTGCGGCGCATGCCCGAAACGCAAGCCAAACCCCTGCACACAAGTATCCGAATCATCCAGGAGGAGCACGCCTCGCTGGCGGCGATGTTGCGCTCCAGCATGATGATGGTGCAACGCGGCCCGCAAGACCAACCAGAGCGATTCTTTGACGTGATGCGCGCCATGTTGTTTTACATGGATGAATTTCCCGAGCGTCTGCATCACACCAAGGAAAGCGAATTGCTTTTTCCCACCGTGGCCGCGCGCTCTACTGTGGCGCGGGAAGTAGTGGGCCAGCTCAACCATGAGCATGCGGTAGCCGAGTCCAAAGTACGGGAAATGCAGCACCTGTTATTGGCATGGGAACTACTGGGTGATTCGCGTCGAGCTCGCTTTGAGATTGCTCTGAAAGCTTATGTGGACTTTTATCTACAGCACATGCAACTGGAAGAAACAGTTGTGCTTGCGCAGGCCTTGCAAGTCCTGGACGATGGCGACTGGAGGGCGCTAAACAGCGCGTTCTCGGTACAGGGTAATCCGCTAACCGGCAAATACCCGCGCGAGCCGCTGTACGACCGCTTGTTCACCCGTATTACTATGCATGCTCCGGCACCTATCGGTCTGGGGCCTTCATCCACCTAGCCAGGCACCATGCAATTCATACCACTCAATACGCTTGTTCGTAGGCTGCAGGGGGTCCTGCGCAGCAGCATCGCACTGCTGGCAGCTTGGCTGTACTTCGCCGTAATGCCTTTGGCAGTAATTGCCGAGGAATTTCCCAAAACTTCGCCCTCGCAATTGCCCGGCTCTTTACAAGAGCTTTATGCCCGCGAGCGGCCCAACCTGGGCCAGTACGGTCACTGTGCCGCCGGTTTTGACAGCCGTACCGACGGGCTGAAAATGGCCTTGAGCTGCTCCATCTATGTGCGTTCATCGGCCCAGGGCGCCCGACTGGCGGTCAAGCTGTGCAATGAGCGAGCAGATTTTCAAAAGATCAAGGCGCGCTGCAGTCTGATCGTGGACTAGGTCTACGCTGCCCAGCCCGGGGGCCGAGAGACAAGCGTGCCATGACCCGCACAGGCGCGCGGGTTAGGAGCTGGCACGCATAATTGCGCCATGTTGTCTGACCCAAACGCCTCTATCCAGTCCGCCGCGCTTCCCAAGACCGACTATGCCTTGCCCTCAGGCGCTGCGCCTTTAGATCATTTGGGTGTCATTGCCCTGACCGGCCCGGACTCTGCCAGCTTCATCCACAACCAGCTAACGAACGACTTCCTGTTGCTGGATGCACATCATGCGCGCCTGGCGGCATATTGCAGTGCCAAGGGACGGATGCAGGCCAGCTTTATCGGTTTACATGGCCCGCACGAACAGTTGCTGCTTATTTGCAGCCGCGATTTGCTGGCTGCCACGCTAAAGCGCTTGTCCATGTTTGTGCTGCGCGCCAAGGTGAAGCTTCATGATGCCAGCGGCGAGTACGCGCTATGGGGCTTGATGGGTGGCGCTTGCATCGCCTTGCAGGACAGCGCCGCCTGGACCGCTGCGCAAGTCGATGACGCGCCTGTCATCGATCTGTACCCTGCGCACCAAACCCGCCGCCAACTTTGGATAGGCGCCGCCAACAGCGCACCACCAAAAGCGCCGCTCTGCAGCACTGCAGACTGGGCTTTAGGGGAAGTGCTTTCAGGCGTTGCCACGATCAGCGCACCCGTGGTGGAGGCCTTTGTGCCGCAGATGTTGAATTACGAATCCGTGGGTGGCGTGAATTTCAAAAAAGGCTGTTACCCCGGCCAAGAAGTGGTGGCACGCAGCCAGTTCCGTGGCACGCTCAAACGGCGCGCGTACATCTTGCGTACGTTGGATTCTTGGGAGGTAGCCGCCAGCCCAGTCTTAATGGTGGGGCAGGAATTGTTTTCGGCATCAGACCCGGAACAGTCCTGCGGCACCGTGGTGCAAACCGCTCAGGCGCCCGATGGGCGCTGGCTATGCATCGCCAGCCTGCAAACCCAGGCGGCGGACAGCGGCGGTTTGCGCGCGGCTAAGCCCGATGGGCCCGCGCTGCAAATGTTGGCGCTGCCCTACGCTTTACTGGAAGACATTTAGACATTGTTGGTTGATTCAGGCGTGTGCGTTATTTCGTTATTTAAATGCTGACGCACCACGCGCGACCATCCGGCACCGCGCAGCAAGGGGCTGACGAATAATCCGTCGACCTGCGGATCTGCGCCCAGCGCAAGACGCCCGCACGCAATTGCTTCGCTCATCGCGTTGTAGAGCACGCAGTGTTTCGCATGGGCATCCCGATCTTCGGGAGTGCGCAAACTGCATACCGCTTCGCGCAGACTTTGCCAATCGCCCACTGCGGCGCGCACGGGCGATTCGCCCTGTTCAAAGCGGGTAAGTAAATCGCGCAATATTTGGGGCACAGGCAAAGAAACTTTAGCTACCGGGTCGGCGAACACGTACACCAGTTCGGCGCCAACAAGTAAATCATCGCCACGAAAAATACCACTCACCAATTGCATCGAACTGTTGCCAACGCGGGCGCAGCGCAAACCTACATCGAGTACATCGTCGTATACCGCCGAGGCGTGAAACTCCAGGGTTGATTTGCGCACATATAAATCACCACCCATAGCATGTAGGCTTTGCTCATACGGCAGCGCAAGTGCGCGCCAGTAGTCGGCCAGGGCGGTGTCCACGTACATCAGGTAGTGCGGGTTGAAGACTATTTTTTGTAAATCTACCTCCGCCCAGCGCACGCGCAAGCGATGAAAAAAACGGTAGGACGCGCGCGTGTTGGTGTCCGGCATGGCGCAAAAACCTTTCTTCAATACCTAGTGTTGTTGGCCCGGTTTTGTCAGAAGTAGGTGCCCTTCGAGCCCCGGTAAATGCCAATGGTAGCGCCCCCACTGGCGCTGCCCATTCAGCGGGCAAGGTCAGGCATCACCCGTTCGGCCGCTCAGCCGATCAATCCGGCAGCACAGCGGTAGCTTCAATTTCCACCTGTGCGCGGTCTTCTAGCAATGCCACAACCTGCAACAAAGTCATCACCGGGTAATGGCGCCCTATGACTTCCTGGTACACCCGGCCCAGTTCGCGGGCGCGACGCAGGTATTCCTGCTTGTCCGTTACGTACCAGGTCATGCGCACCACATGCTCCGGGCCTGCCTGAGCGCAAGCCAGGGTATCGACAATATTTTGTAAGGCCTGGCGACACTGGACGACAAAATCGTCACTCTCAAACTGACACTGACCGTTCCAGCCAATCATGCCGGCCAGAAATATGGTCCGACCCGGCGCCACGATGCCGTTGGAATAGCCTTTGGCCGGAGCCCATCCGGGCGGTTGCAAGGTTTGAAACATGGGGTGTCCTAACTTTTTAGTTGACGCAGCTTAAAGCGCTGCAATTTGCCGGTTTCGGTGCGTGGGAGTGATGCAGAAAACTCCAGCTTGCGCGGATATTTAAAGGGTGCGATGCTGTGCTTCACATGCTCTTGCAAAGCGACGGCCATGGCTGCATCGCTAATGTGCCCCGGCTTGAGCACCACAAAGGCCTGCACAATCTGGCCGCGCTCAGCGTCTGGCATTCCGACCACCGCGCATTCCAGCACTGCCGGGTGCAGCAACAAGGCGCTTTCCACCTCAGGCCCGGCGATGTTGTAACCGGCCGAAATAATCATGTCGTCATTGCGGGCGCAGTAGCTGAAATAACCATCGGCGTCCATCACAAAAGTATCGCCGGGCAGGTTCCAGCCACCGACCACATAGTCGCGTTGGCGCGGGTCATCCAAATAGCGGCAACCAGTTGCCCCGCGCACTGCCAGTCGGCCTGGCGTACCCGGCGGCACCGGTTGCATCTGCGCATCCACCACGCGTGCCTCATAGCCAGGCACCACTTTGCCGATGCTTCCAGCGCGCACGTCGCTGCCTGCGCTGGCGATGTAAATATGAATCACTTCCGTGCCGCCAATGCCATCGGCAATTTGCAGCCCGGTCGCTTGCTTCCAGGCCTGACGCGTCGCGTCGGGCAAGGCCTCACCCGCGCTCACTGGGTGCTGCAAGCTGGACAAGTCGTGATTCATTGCCAGCGCCGCCATTTGACGGTACATGGTGGGAGCGGTGTAGCACTGCGTGGCGCGGTACTTGGCGATGGTTTGCAAAAGCGATTCAGGCGTGTGCCGCTCTAGCAAAACAGTGCTGGCACCAAATCGCAAAGGAAAAGCCAGCAGGCCACCGAGCCCGAAGGTAAATGCCACCGGCGGCGTGCCACAGACCACATCGTCCGCACCCATGTGTAGTACATAGCGCGGAAACAAGTCGCACATCGCCAGTACGTCGCGGTGGAAATGCATGGTGCCTTTGGGCTTTCCGGTGGTGCCGCTAGTGAATGCAATCAGGCACACATCGTCGCGGCTCGTGGGATGCGGAGTCCAATCGGCGCTGTACGCTTGCATTCGCGCTTCCAAGGCATCTGCGGCCTCACTGCGAAATGCCAGCACTTGCTGCAAAAGCGGCTGGTGTTGCGCATGGCCGGGTGTTTGGCAAAACTGCAATTCTTCTAGCAATGCGGCGTCGCACAAAGCGGCACTGACCTGGGCTTTGGCGATGATGGTGGCTAGCTCGGTGGCACGCAGCATGGGCATGGTGGGCACCACGACCAAGCCGGCTTGCAAAGCCGCCAAAAAGCAGGCGGCCATCATCGGCGTGTTAGCGCCGCGCAGCAAAATCCGATTGCCAGGCACCAGGCCCATGTCTTGGGTCAGTACCTGGGCGATGCGATGGCAATGCGCGCTCAGCTCGGCATAGGTCCAGGCGATCTCCTGCGGTCCCGCAGACCCAGGCGCCATGCCGCGAATAGCAATGCGATCTCCCCTTCCCTCTGCCACGTGCCGGTCCACCAGTTCGCCGCCGCAATTGAGGATGGCGGGATACTGCAGTTCGGGCAACTCCGCCTGGAAGACCGGCCATTCAGTATGCGGCGGCAAGTGCTCGCGGGCAAAGTTATCGCTATGGCTGCTGGGCGCTAGAACATTCCAGTCTTGCATGCGAATTACCCCTTGATCAGGTCGCGGCCAATAATGAGTTGCTGCACTTCCGTGGCACCTTCGTAAATTCGCAAGGCGCGAATTTCGCGGTACAGCGATTCGACGATATTGCCTTTTTTCACGCCCATGCCGCCATGCATTTGCACTGCCATGTCGATGATGGTTTGCGCGCTTTCGGTAGCGTTCATCTTGGCCATGGCCGCTTCGCGTGTCACGCGCTGGCCTTGGTCGCGCAGCCAGGCGGCGCGGTAGGTCAGCAAGGTGGCGGCGTCGAGCAGGGTGGCCATGTCTGCCAACTTGCATTGCGTAATCTGAAAATCTGCCAAGCTCTGCCCAAACATCTTGCGCTGGCGCGCCCAGTCCAAGGATGCATGCAAAGCCCGGCGCGCAAAGCCCAGGGACGCAGCAGCCACGGATGTGCGGAACACATCCAGCGTGGCCATTGCGACTTTAAAGCCTTCGCCAGCCTTACCAATACGCGCGCTTTCGGGCAGGCGCACCGCGTCAAAACGCAAGGTGGCTAAAGGGTGCGGCGCCATCACGTCTATGCGCTCTTCAATCACCAAGCCAGGCGTGTCCGCATCAACGATAAATGCCGAAATTCCGCGCGCGCCCGGTGCCTCGCCGGTGCGGGCAAACACCACATAAAAACCGGCGATACCGCCATTAGAAATCCAAGTCTTACGGCCATTGAGTTCGTAGCCGCCCTCCACCGCCGTGGCGCTGCACTGCATGGCGGCAACGTCCGAGCCGGCATCAGGTTCGCTTAATGCAAACGCAGCCAGACTTTGCCCACACACCACGCTTGGCAGATATTTCGCTTGTTGCGCTGGCGTGCCCATTAAGCTGATAGCACCGCTGCCCAAGCCTTGCATGGCAAAGGCAAAGTCGGCCAAGCCTTCGTGGTAGGCCATGGTTTCGCGCAGCAGACAAAGGCGACGCGTGTCTATCTGCTCTGCAGCGCCGCCGTGCGCGCTACCTGCGACGGCATGCGCCAGCCAGCCGCCCTGCCCCATGCGGCCTACCAGCGTGATGCAGCGGGCATCCACCGCGGTGCGAGATTCGTCGTGCGTGGCGTCTTGCAAATGCGAGGTGCACCAGGTATCAAGCGCGGTTTTGAAGCTGCGATGGCCGTCCTCAAAGAAAGGCCAGTGCATTTGGCTGTGTGGGTTGGCGTCCATATCAGTCCCCTTCAAATACTGGGGTTTGCTTGGCTACAAAGGCGTGGTAGGCGCGGTGGAAATCGTTGGTCGCCATGCATATGGCCTGAGCCTGGGCTTCGGCCTCGATGGCTTCGTCCACGCCCATATTCCATTCTTGCTGCAACATTTTTTTGGTCATGCCGTTGGCAAAAGTCGGGCCACTGGCTAATTGGGCAGCCATGGCCAGGGCTTGGTCGCGCAGCTCTTCGGGCGCACACACGCGGTTGTAAAAACCCCAGCGTTCGGCCTCTTCGCCGCCCAGGCCGCGCCCGGTGAAAAGCAATTCGCTGGCGCGGCCCTGGCCGATCATGCGCGGCAGCAGCGCACAGGCACCCATATCGCAACCGGCTAGGCCAACCTTATTGAACAAAAAATAGGTTTTGCTGCGGGCCGTTCCAAAACGCATGTCTGATGCCAACGCCAGCAAAGCGCCTGCACCTGCGCAAATACCGTCTATCGCCGCGACGATGGGCTGCGGGCAGGCGCGCATGGCTTTGACCAGGTCGCCGGTCATGCGGGTAAAGGTCAGCAAGCCGGGCATATCCAGCTTGGTGAGCGGGCCGATGATTTCATGCACATCTCCGCCCGAACAAAAGTTACCACCCTCGCCGGTCAGTACCACCGCATGCACATCGGGCGCATAGACCAGGGCGCGAAACAGGTCGCGCAATTCGGCATACGAATCAAAGGACAGCGGGTTTTTGCGTTCGGGCCGGTTCAAGCTGATGGTGGCGACATGGTCCTGTACGCTGAACTTGAAATGCTGCGCCTGGTAGTTTTGCAGCGCGTGGTTGTGGCCGGGCAATTGCTGGGGCTGACCGGGCAGGTATTTGTTGCTCATGGTTTCTCCTTACGGGCGCTGCTGCGCACAGGGCGGGGGTTGGCTGTTTTGAGGGTGCCTAAGAGCGTGGCTAACTGGCCCTGCTCTTTAGACGAAAGGGGCGATAAGAGTTCACGCACCCAGGCTTCATGGGCTTGGGCCATGGTTGCAAAAGTGTTGCGCCCGGCGTCGGTCAGGGTCAGTCGGTACGAGCGCCGGTCGCCAGCTACCGGCAGGCGCTGCACCAGTTGTTCGCGCTCCAGTTGGTCCACGATGGTGGTGACGTTGCCGCCGGTCACCATCATGCGGCGCGAGACTTCGCCCATCGCCAATCCTTCGGGCTCGCGCTCGAGTTGGGCCATTAAGTCAAAGCGCGGCAGCGTGATGCCAAACTGTTCGCGCAGGCGCTGGCGAATGGTGTCTTCGATGCGCGTCGTGCATGAGAGCAAGCGCAGCCACAAGCGCAGCGAAGCGTGGTGGTCCGCATGCGCGCGCTGCTCCATGTCGGTGTTTTGGCGCGCATTCACGAAGCGCGCTCCTCGCTGGCAGCGCCTTGAGCCTGGGCTAGCAGGGCGCGTTCGCGGGCAAAGCCCGCTTCGAGTTGCGGCTTGCCAGAAACGTAGGACTTTGGCCAGTCCAAACCGGTGTAGCCAATGCGCGCGGCTTCGGTCAGCGTCCAAGCCGGATTGGCTAAATGCGGTCTGGCGACGGCGCACAAGTCGGCACGGCCCGCAGCGATCACGCTGTTGACATGGTCGGCTTCGCTGATCGCACCAACCGCCATGGTCGCGATGTGCGCTTCCTGGCGGATGCGGTCGGCAAACGGCGTTTGGTACATGCGGCCATAGGTGGGCTTTTGGTGCGGGCTGACCTGTCCGCTAGAGCAATCGATCATGTCAGCGCCCGCCGCTTTAAAGGCCTGCGCGATTTGCACCGCGTCCGCTGGTGTGATGCCGCCCTCCACCCAATCGTGTGCCGAGATGCGCACCGACATGGGCAGATGCTGCGGCCAAGCAGCGCGCACTGCGGCAAAGACTTCCAGCGGATAGCGCAAACGATTGGTCAGCGTACCGCCGTACTCGTCAGCGCGCAGGTTGGTCAGGGGCGAGATATAGCCCGAGAGCAAATATCCGTGCGCGCAGTGCAATTCCAGCCAGTCAAAGCCCGCTTGCGCAGCGCGCAGTGTGGCCGATACAAAGTCGGCTTTGACCCGGTCCATATCGGCGCGGTCCATGGCGCGCGGCACTGGGCCTTTATCCAGATAGGGCTGGGCAGAAGCGGCCAGCAGCGGCCAATTGCCTTCGGGCAGAGGTTGATCCATGCCCGCGCCCTGCCAGGGTACGCAGGTAGAGGCTTTGGCACCCGCGTGGCCGATTTGCAGCGCGATTTTGGCGTCGGTTTGGTTGTGCACCCAATCGACAATGCGGCGCCAGTCTTGCATCTGCTCGTCGCTCCACAAGCCGGGGCAGCCGGGGGTGATGCGCGCATCCGGGCTGGTGCAAGTCATCTCGGCCATGACCATGGCCGCGCCACCCATGGCGCGTGCGCCCAAGTGGACCAAGTGGTAATCCGCTGCCCGTCCATCGACGCACTGGTACTGCGCCATGGGCGATACCACTACCCGGTTTTTGAGGGTGATAGAGCGCAAGCTAAAGGGCGTGAACATGGGCGGGCGCCCATCATGGATGTCGGTGCGTCCGGCAAACCAGCGTTCATAACCCTCCAGCCAGCCCGCATCACGCAAGCGCAGGTTTTCATGGCTGATGCGCTGGCTGCGCGTGAGCATGGAATACATAAATTGCTCCGGCTCCAGTTGGTCGCAATAGCGCTCGCCGCAGACTTCAAACCATTCCATGGCGTTCCAAGCCGCGTTTTGAAGGCGGATGACATCTACGGCGCGCAGCTTTTGGTAATGCGCCAGCACTTCGGGTATGCAGTCCGGGGTGTCGCCATGTTGGGTGAACTGGCGCACCAGTTCGATGGCGTCTTCCAAGGCCAGTTTGGTGCCAGAGCCAATAGCAAAGTGGGCGGTATGGACGGCGTCGCCCATCAGCACCACATGGCTGTTGCCATTGAAGTGCGACCAGTTTTTGCAGGTGATGCGCTGGAAATTAAGCCAGGCCGAGCCGCGCAAATGGCGGGCATTGGTCATCAGCTTTTCGCCTTGTAAATTGGCGGCAAATACCTTTTCGCAAAAGGCTATCGATTCGGCCTGGTCTGCTGTATCCAGACCATGCGCACGCCAGACTTCTTCTGGGCACTCCACAATGAAGGTGGAGGTATTTTCATCAAACTTGTAAATATGCGCCTGCAGCCAGCCATGCTCGGTTTTCTCGAACAAAAAGGTAAACGCGTCGTAGAGCTTGCGGGTGCCCAGCCAAATGTAGCGGTTGGGCCGGGTCACGATGTCAGGCTGGAAGATTTCGGGCAGGCGCGAACGCACCCTGGAGTTAAATCCGTCGCTGGCGATGATTAGGTCGGCATCTGGGAAGTCCAAGTCCGAATCCACATCCTGCTCGAACAAGAGTTTGACGCCCAGCGCCTCGCAGCGCGATTGCAAAATATTGAGCAACTTTTTGCGACCAATGCCGACAAAGCCGTGTCCGCCGGAGCTGATGACTCGGTCTTTGAAATGCAGCTCGATGTCGTCCCAGTGGTTGAAGGCCTGCTTCACTTCGGCGGCGGATTCGCGGTCCCATTGCTGCATATAGCCCATGGTCTGGTCGGAAAACACCACGCCCCAGCCAAAAGTGTCATAGGGCTTATTGCGCTCGACCACGGTGATGTCGTGATGGGCACCCAGCTTTTTCATGAGTAACGCAAAGTACAAGCCCGAAGGGCCGCCACCGATGCAAACGATTTTCATCCAGACTCCTCTTAGGCCAATTCAGCCGGAGCATATAGTATTTACGGTCTAAATTGTTGAAGCTTGAAACAAATAAGGCTGGGTCGGTCTGAAGCGACTTGCAGCTAAGCCGGTGCCTCAAGGGACGTTTACACAAGAAGTTCCTAGGCTAAATACCCCATATAAATCAATGATTTAATTCAGGTTCGCAGCAAAGTGTGTAGTCGATTTGGTGCCCTACCCAGCTGCCACGTTTTGTACCGAGCCTGGAGTTTCACTGAGCGCTGTTTTGAGCTACTTCCGGGAACTCGACCCGGGCGCATAGCGGCTACGACGCGATGTTGCCGAGGCAGATCTAAAGCGTTTCGTCCGGCCACAGGGGTGCTTGTATTTGTATTCCAGCGCCACCGCATTTGAAGGTGCACGCGAGACCCCGCGTTGCGCCGCCTTTTTGGGCGTAGAAGCGGATATTTTGATATACCCCTGCAGGGCGAGCGCAGTTTTTTTACATGGCCCTATGGCCCAAGGCCTAGGCGTGGTGTGTACCTTTGGCCATCAGCACATTGGGCTGACTTTGGGGGGCTTAAGCGCGAGCTTGGTAGCCGATATCGTGGGCGAGCGACCCATCACCTTGCATTTGGTTGCTTTTGCCGCCCAAAGGTTTTGATAAAGTAGTGTCTTGAGCAGTGGGTCAGAGGCATCTGCCGCGATTGGTGAAAGACCGCTTTACCGCCTTGAATTGCAAACACAGGCTTTCAACATGAGATTCACATTACCGGGCTGCAATACCCGAGCAGTCCGGGCGCAGCGCAATGATTTCCTACTCGGGGGTGACGCCGGTTACTCTATGGCCATGCAGAACAGGAACCCGCTCTCTACCAAATTGATCACTATTGGCGCTGCATTGCTTTGCGTTGCACTGCTGTCCATTGGCCTGACATTGCGCGTTACTTGGCAACTCGAGGGCGGCGCTGCGGCGGTGAACGAGGCCGGGCGCATGCGCATGCAGATGTGGCGACTCAACAGTACTGCGCAGTCAAACCATTCGGAACAAGCGGTTGCCCAACTGGTCGATGAGTTCAGCAAAGGCCTTGCGCTTCTCAAGACCGGTGACCCAGCTAGACCGCTCTTCATGCCAATCAACGACGAGGTGGATGCCCGCTTTCTTAGCGTTCAGGCGCACTGGGCAAAGAATCAGGGCATCTGGCTGGGAAGCGCTTCACCCGACATCGATCAGGCACTACTTGCGACCTCCCAGACCGTGGCTGCGGTGGACAGTTTGGTTACCGCGATCGAACAGCAGTTATCGCGCCTGACCGCCATTCTTAACCTGTTCCAGTTTTTCATGATGGCGCTCGCAATTGCCGGCGCGGTGGTCATGCTCTATACGGGCTACCAGTACGTTATCAATCCCCTGGGAAATTTACAGCGGGCCTTACACAGCATCCAAAATGCAAATTTCACCACTCGCATTGACGTGGATACGGATGATGAGTTTGGCCAAGTTGCCAGAGGCTTCAATGGAATGGCTTGCGAGCTTCAAGACCTTTACGAAGGATTAGAAGCGCAGGTGAAGATCAAGACGCAACACATTGAGGCACAGCGGGCGCGGCTGGAGTCTTTGTATGAAATTAGCGCGTTTTCTGCCAGTGCTGCAAGTATCGAAGAACTATCGCGTGGATTTGCCAAGCGCGTTCGATTGGTGGTAGCTGCTGATGCGGCGGTGATTCGTTGGTCAGATGAGGCCAATCAGCGCTACTTGATGCTTGCGTCCGATTGTTTTCCGCAGGACATGTTGGATTCGGAACGAAGTCTTTTAGCTGGCGCCTGTGCCTGTGGAAACCTGAACTCTGATGTGGTGACCCGTGTCATCCCGATTCTTGAACATCAAGATTCGCCGATGCGTGCGTGCGTGCGGGCGGGTTTTGTGAACGTCGTCAGCGTTCCTGTGCGCTTACAGCACCGCCTGCTGGGGGAAATTGACCTGTTTTTTCGCGGCGACGTGCAACTGAGCTCGCAGGAGACGGATCTACTCGATGCACTGGCCAGCCATTTAGCCAGTGGTTTGGAGAGCCTGCGTGCTGCCGCTTTGGAGCGAGAAGCGGCGGTGGGCGAGGAGCGTGCGCTTTTGGCACGTGAGCTGCACGACTCCATTGCGCAGTCCCTGTCATTTCTGAAAATTCAGGTTCAACTTCTGCGTACGGCGTCGCGCAACGCACAAGCCGAAAATGTAGAAGTAGCCTTGGATGAATTGGACACGGGGCTGCGGGAAAGCATCAATGACGTGCGCGAGTTACTAGTGCACTTTCGGACCCGTACCAATACGGTGGACATTGAGGCGGCGCTCAAGGAAACCTTGCAAAAGTTCAAACACCAGACTGGTTTGCCTACGCAATTGCATGTCAGCGGCGAGGGCTTGCCACTGCCAGCCGACGTGCAGGTGCAGGTTTTACACGTCATACAAGAGGCGCTCTCTAACGTACGCAAGCATTCGCAGGCCAAGGGGGTTTTTCTGGAAGTGTCCAAGGGCGCGGAGTGGCGTTTTGAGGTGCGTGACGATGGCTGCGGCTTCAGCGGCATGAGCCCGCAGAGGCAATCCTCCCATGTTGGCATGCAGATCATGCGGGAGCGCGCCGCCCTCATTGGTGCGAGGGTGTTGGTGCAGTCAGCGCCGGGGCAGGGTAGCCGTGTGGTTCTGATCTTGCCGGCGCACCCCGTATCGGGTGTTAACGGTGGGAGCAAGCATTTAGATGCCCAAGCGCTTGCCGCACTGGACCACGCTGCGTAACCATTGCGCCCGACAATACAAACCATGAGCCCCATCCAATTGCTGGTCATTGACGACCACACGCTGTTTCGCCGCGGCCTAATTTCGCTCTTGTCACAAGACGGCCGCTTCGCCATTGCGGGTCAGGCCGGCGACATGGGTGAAGCTTTGCGTTGCTGTCCCAACGAGCGGCCCCAGGTGATCCTGCTAGACAACCATTTGCCGGGCGTGCGTGGGGTTGATGGCATTCGGGCGCTCAAGGAAACTTATCCGGGCGCCCGCATTTTGATGTTGACCGTTAGCGAGAGCGAGGGCGACCTGACCGCCGCCATGCTCGTGGGGGCTGACGGGTATCTGCTCAAAACAGTGGAGACCGAGCAGTTGTGCGACTCGATTGAAAAAGTACTGAGCGGTGAGTGTGTCATCAGCCCGGACATGATGACGAAATTCGTGGCAGCCTTTCGCGCTAAGGGCCCTGATCACGAGAGCGTGGCCAATGCGCTTCCCCTGGCGCCGAGCTTGCAGGATGCGGCGTTTGAATCACTTTCAGGTCGCGAACGGCAGATTCTGGGTTTGATTATGCGCGGCGATAGCAACAAGCTCATTGCACGCGAGCTGACGATTGCAGAGGCCACGGTCAAAGTGCATGTTCAGCACATCTTTCGTAAGCTCGCCCTCACCTCCAGATTACAGGCTGCGCTTTACGCCGCTGGACGCGGCATGGCTTGAGCCAGATCAAGCCTTGGCGGGTCTCTGGACCCTTTACCACTTCGTAACTAGGGAAGCCAGGGCTGCCCTAGTTCTTTTGAGTCCACGAACGCATTCCTTAGAAGGATATTCAACGCGCAGCAAAAGCCCGAAAGTCATGCCATCACAACAGGAGTGAGCATGCCTACGCAAATTCAGGATCCCAAAAGAGCCTGGTCAGTGCTGATTGCCAGCACGCTGGCCTTTACGGTCTGCTTCATGGTTTGGATGATGTTTGGCGTGATCGGTATTCCGATCAAGAAAATGCTCGATCTCAACGCAACCCAGTTCGGCCTGCTAACCGCTATGCCGGTTCTGACGGGTTCGCTGATTCGCGTGCCGCTGGGCATCTGGACCGACCGGTATGGCGGTCGCATAGTAATGGCCTGCCTGATGGCGGTCACCGTACCTGCGATCTGGATGATGGGCTACGCCACCGCCTATTGGCACTTTCTCACCATAGGCCTTTTCGTTGGTTTGGCCGGCGGTTCTTTTTCGGTGGGAACGCCTTACGTGGCACGCTGGTTCCCAAAGAGCCGCCAGGGTATGGCAATGGGTGTTTACGGTGCGGGTAACTCGGGCGCGGCAGTCAATAAATTTTTAGCGCCGGTGTTGTTGGTGGCCTTTGGTTGGGCCGCAGTACCCCAAGTCTACGCCGCGATCATGCTGGGCACCTTGGTGCTGTTTTGGATGTTCAGTCATTCCGATCCAAGCCATCAGGTGGCTAGCAATGTCAAGTTCATGGACCAGTTAGAGGCCCTGAAGGACCCCAAAGTCATCAAGTACTGCCAGTACTACAGCATTGTGTTTGGCGGCTATGTGGCGATGTCTTTGTGGATGGTGCAGTACTACGTGGGCGAATTCGGGTTGGACATTCGCCTGGCCGCGCTGCTGGCCGCCTGCTTTTCGCTGCCTGGGGGAGTGTTGCGCGCCTTTGGGGGCATTCTTTCGGACAAATACGGCGCCCACTCTGTGACGTGGTGGGTCCTATGGGTGAGCTGGATCTGCTTGTTCCTATTGTCTTACCCGCAGACCGACTTCACGGTAATGACGGTGACCGGTCCCGCCACGTTTCACATCGGGCTGAATGTGTATTTTTTTACGGGTCTGATGTTTGTCCTGGGTATTGCCTGGGCCTTCGGCAAGGCTAGCGTCTTCAAGTACATAAGCGACGACTACACCGACAACATCGGAGCCATCAGCGGCATCGTGGGCCTGGCCGGAGGTCTGGGTGGCTTTGTCCTACCCGTCCTATTTGGCGCGCTGATGGACATCACTGGCGTGCGTTCCAGCGCTTTCATGCTGATGTACGGCGTGGTCTGGGTCTCGCTGATCTGGATGTACTGGACCGAGGTGCGCAGCCGCCCGGTAATGGGCCAGCACGCAGGCTCAGTTCCATCCCAGATCTGAATCTCTTTTCACCGAAAGTAAGCAATGAACACCAAAACACATAGCGGCGCCGACCTTGCTGACTGGCGCCCGGAAGACGAGCAATTCTGGGAAAGTACCGGCAAAAAAATTGCCTACCGTAACCTTTGGATTTCCGTTCCGGCGCTCTTGTGCGGCTTCGCCATCTGGGGCATGTGGGGCATCATCACCGTGCAGATGCTCAACCTGGGTTTCCCCTTCACCCAGGCCGAACTGTTCTCGCTCACCGCTATAGCGGGCTTGGCCGGTGCCACCATGCGTATCCCGGCGTCTTTTCTTATTCGCGTGGCCGGTGGCCGCAACACCATCTTTTTGACCACGGCGATGCTGCTGGCACCAGCCATGGGCACCGGCATCGTGTTGCAGCACCCAGAGTGGCCGCTCTGGACCTTCCAGTTGATGGCGCTATGGTCGGGTGTGGGTGGCGGCAACTTTGCCAGCTCTATGTCCAACATCAGCACCTTCTTTCCTAAGCGCCTGCAGGGCACTGCGCTGGGCTTGAATGCGGGTCTAGGAAACTTTGGTGTAACCACCATGCAAATTGTGATTCCACTGGTGATGACCCTGAGCATCTTCGGGGGCATGGGCGGTGAGGCCATGGTGCTGGTGAAAGACAGCGGCTGGATTTTTGGCAAGATTGTGGCGGGCACTCCCACCTGGATTCAGAACGCCGGCTTTGCCTGGTTGCTGTCGCTGATTCCCTTATCGGTGTTCGCTTGGTATGGGATGAACAACCTGAAGACCGTGACACCGGAAATCGGCAGCACACTTGCGGCCTTTCTGAAAATCACCTGGCTCTACACCCTGTCTTTTGTGCCGGCCGGTCTGGGTCTGTACCTGTACCTGCCTGCGCCCACTGGGCTCGGCATACTGAACATGTGGATTGCCATGCCTCTGATTGTGTTCAGCACTTTGATGATGATGCGCCTGGCTGCTTTTGGCGCGATGAAAGAAAACATCGCTAAGCAGTTTTCGATTTTTCGCAACAAGCACACCTGGTCGCTCACGCTGCTTTATATCGTCACCTTTGGTTCCTTCATTGGTTTTTCGATGGCACTGCCGCTGTCCATCACGGTGATCTTTGGCATCAGCCACTTGCCTGATGCCGCCGGTGTCATGCAGCACACCCTGAAGAATCCCAACGCCCCTTCGGCCTTGACCTATGCCTGGATTGGCCCATTTGTAGGTGCCCTGGTACGCCCCATCGGTGGCTGGATTTCCGACAAGATTGGTGGCTCCATCGTGACGCAGGCGATCTCGGCCGTGATGGTGCTGGCCTCGGTAGCGGTCGGCTATGTGATGTTGCTGGCCTATGGCTCGGCTACACCCGAGCAGTATTTCACGCCCTTTATGGCGCTGTTCATTCTGCTATTCACTGCCAGCGGCATCGGCAACGGTTCCACCTTTCGCACCATCGGCGTGATTTTTGACCGCACCCAAGCAGGGCCGGTATTGGGTTGGACTTCGGCCATCGCCGCCTACGGTGCCTTCATTGCGCCGGTGGTGATTGGTTCGCAGATCAAGGCCGGCACCCCGCAGCTGGCGATGTACGGGTTTGCATGTTTTTACGCGCTATGTCTGGTTTTGAACTGGTGGTTTTATCTGCGCAAGTGTGCAGAGATAAAGAACCCCTGATCACAACAGCAAAACAGCACAACACTTTCAAAACGGAGTAACAAATGAGCCATTTTCTGGATCGCCTAAGCCACTTCCGGGCACCGAAGGAGAGTTTTTCCGATGGCCACGGCCTTACCACGGGCGAGGATCGAACCTGGGAAGACGCCTACCGCGACCGCTGGGCGCACGACAAAATCGTACGCAGCACTCACGGCGTCAATTGCACGGGTTCGTGCTCTTGGAAGATCTACGTCAAGGGCGGCATTGTCACTTGGGAAACCCAGCAGACCGACTACCCGCGTACGCGTGCCGACCTGCCCAACCATGAGCCGCGTGGTTGCGCTCGCGGTGCCTCCTATTCCTGGTATCTGTACAGCGCCAATCGCGTCAAATACCCCATGATTCGCGCACGCCTGTTGACGCAGTGGCGTGCTGCTTTGGCTATTTCCAAAGACCCCGTCATGGCCTGGGCAGCGATGGTGGAAAACGACAGCGCCCGCAGCCAGTGGGTGAAGCAACGCGGCCTCGGTGGCTTTGTGCGCAGCAGCTGGGACGAGGTCAACGAGCTCATCGCCGCAGCCAACGTCTACACCGCCAAGAAGTGGGGCCCGGACCGCGTGATCGGCTTCTCGCCCATCCCCGCTATGTCGATGGTGAGTTATGCCGCTGGCAGCCGCTACCTCTCCCTTATTGGGGGCGTGTGCATGAGCTTTTACGACTGGTATTGCGATCTGCCGCCCGCTAGCCCGCAAGTCTGGGGAGAGCAGACCGACGTACCTGAGTCAGCCGATTGGTACAACTCCAACTTCATCATTGCCTGGGGCTCCAACGTGCCACAAACGCGCACGCCCGATGCCCATTTCCTGACTGAAGTGCGCTACAAGGGCTGCAAGACCGTAGCCATCACGCCCGACTATGCGGAGGTCAGCAAGCTGGCCGACCTGTGGATGCACCCCAAGCAAGGCACGGATGCGGCCGTGGCCATGGCCATGGGCCACGTGATTCTGAAAGAGTTCTACTTGGACAAGCGCAGTGCTTACTTTGATGACTACGTGCGCCGCTATACCGACATGCCCAACCTGGTGCAACTGCAAGAACGCAAGCTGCCCGACGGTCGCACGGTATTGGTGCCCGGCGCCTACCTTCGCGCTAGCGACTTCAACGGCAAGCTCGGCCAGGCCAACAACCCCGAATGGAAAACCTTGGCCATCGACGAGAGCGATAAGATCGTGGTACCCAATGGCAGCATCGGTTTCCGCTGGGGCGCAGAGGGACGCACCGACGTCGGCAAATGGAATCTGGAAGACAAGGAAGCGCGTAACGATTCAGATATCAAACTGAAGCTCAGTTTGATGGAAGCGTCCACCGGCGGTGTGGCCGCCGACTACGAAATCGGTGAAGTTGGCTTCCCCTATTTCGGCGGTATTGACACGCCCAACTTCAGCGCCAATAAACAGGGCGCAGCGGTGAACGACATCCTGGTGCGCAAGGTTCCGGTGCGTCGCATCAAACTGGGCAAAGCCGGTGAAGAGCGCACGGCGCTGATCGCTACAGTGTTTGACCTCACCGTAGCCAACTACGGCGTGGCCCGTGGTATCCCTGGTGAAAACGGCGCCCTCAGTTTTGATGACGATACGCCTTACACCCCCGCCTGGCAGGAAAAGATCACCGGCGTCAAGCGCGACCAGATCATCGCCGTGGCACGCCAGTTTGCCGACAACGCCGACAAGACCCAAGGCAAGTCCATGGTCATTATCGGCGCGGCTATGAACCACTGGTATCACAGCGACATGAATTACCGCGGCATCATCAACATGCTGATGATGTGCGGCTGCATCGGTAAGAGTGGCGGCGGCTGGGCCCACTACGTGGGACAAGAAAAACTACGCCCGCAAACCGGCTGGACCGCACTGGCCTTCGCGCTGGACTGGGTGCGCCCGCCCCGGCAGATGAACAGCACCAGTTTCTTTTACGCGCATACCGACCAATGGCGCTACGAGAAACTGGGAGTGGAGGAAATTCTTTCGCCTCTGGCCGACAAGAGCAAGTATGGCGGCAGCCTGATCGACTACAACGTGCGTGCCGAGCGCATGGGCTGGCTGCCCAGTGCGCCGCAGCTGCAGACAAATCCCTTCCAGGTTGTGCGCGACGCGACGGCAGCGGGCATGGACCCCAAGGACTATGTGGTGAAGTCGCTAAAAGACGGCAGCCTGAAAATGAGCTGCGAGGACCCAGACCATCCCGCTAACTGGCCACGCAATATGTTTGTCTGGCGCTCTAATCTGCTGGGTTCGTCCGGCAAGGGGCATGAATATTTCATGAAGCATTTGCTAGGCACCACCCACGGCGTGCAGGGCAATTACCTCGGACAAGACGATGCCAAGCCGGCCGAGGTGCAGTGGCATGAAAAAGCGCCTGAAGGCAAGCTAGACCTCTTGGTCACGCTGGACTTTCGCATGAGTACCACTTGCCTGTATTCCGACATCGTGCTGCCCACGGCCACCTGGTATGAGAAGAATGATCTCAATACCAGCGACATGCATCCCTTCATCCACCCGCTGTCCACTGCCGTGGATCCGGCATGGCAATCCAAGAGCGACTGGGACATTTATAAGGGATTTGCCCAAGCCTTTAGCAAGGTTTGCGTCGGCCACCTGGGTGTAGAAAAAGAAGTGGTGTTGACCCCGCTGATGCACGACACCCCTGCCGAGCTGGCCCAGCCCTTTGACGTAAAAGATTGGAAGCTTGGTGAGTGCGAGCTGATCCCGGGCAAGACGGCTCCCCAGATTGCGGTGATCGAGCGCGATTACCCCAACACCTTCAAGCGCTTCACCGCTCTGGGCCCACTGATGGACAAGGTTGGTAATGGCGGCAAGGGAATTGCCTGGGACACCAAGGCTGAGGTGCAGCAACTGGCCGAACTTAACGGCAAAGTGCATACCGAAGGTGTCACTAAGGGCATGCCAAAAATCGAGAGCGATATTGACGCCTGCGAAGTAGTGCTGCAGCTCGCTCCCGAGACCAATGGCCATGTGGCCGTGAAAGCATGGCAAGCACTGGGCAAGATCACCGGACGTGACCATACCCATCTAGCCATCCACCGCGAAGACGAAAAAATTCGCTTTCGCGATATCCAGGCGCAGCCGCGCAAGATCATCTCCAGCCCCACATGGAGTGGGATTGAGAGCGAGACTGTGAGCTACAACGCCGGCTATACCAATGTGCATGAGCTGATCCCATGGCGCACACTGACCGGCCGTCAGCACTTCTATTTGGATCACCCTTGGATGATCGCTTTTGGGGAAGGCCTTAGCAGTTACCGCCCGCCGGTGGACCTGAAGGCGGTGGCCGGCATCATGCACAGGAAGCCCAATGGCAACAAGGAAATTTCCTTGAACTTCATCACGCCGCACCAGAAGTGGGGCATTCACAGCACTTACACCGACAACCTGATGATGCTCACGCTCAATCGCGGCGGTCCGGTCATTTGGCTCAGCGAAGACGATGCCAAAGTAGCCGGTATTGAGGATAACGACTGGGTCGAGCTCTTCAACATCAATGGCGCTATTGCCGCCCGTGCCGTGGTCAGCCAACGGGTGAATCCGGGTATGGTGATGATGTACCACGCGCAGGAAAAAATCATCAACACTCCCGGTGCGGAAATCACCGGAACCCGTGGCGGCATTCATAACTCGGTGACGCGGATTGTGACCAAGCCCACACACATGATTGGTGGCTACGCGCAGTTCAGCTATGGCTTTAACTACTACGGAACGATTGGCACCAACCGCGACGAGTTTGTGGTTGTGCGCAAGATGCGCAAGGTCGACTGGCTCGACGGTGAAGCCGCAGCGACCATCCAGGCCTAAGCACCAAGGAGAAACACAATGAAAATACGCGCCCAAATCGCCATGGTGCTGAACCTGGACAAGTGCATTGGCTGTCATACCTGCTCGGTGACCTGTAAAAACGTCTGGACTTCTCGGCCCGGCATGGAATATGCGTGGTTCAACAACGTGGAAACCAAGCCCGGCATCGGCTACCCCAAAGAATGGGAAAACCAGGACAAATGGAACGGAGGTTGGGTTCGCAAGGCTGATGGCTCTATCGAGCCCAAGCAAGGCGGCAAGTGGAAGCTGCTGATGCGCATCTTCTCCAACCCCAATATGCCGCAGATTGACGACTATTACGAGCCCTACACCTTCGACTACGAGCACCTGCAGTCCGCACCTGAGGTCAAGCACGCACCTACGGCCCGTCCGCGCAGCCTGATCACCGGCAAACGCATGGAGAAAATCGTCTGGGGCCCGAACTGGGAAGAAATTTTGGGTGGTGAATTCAGCAAGCGCAGCAAGGATGCGAATCTAGCGAATTTTGACCAAGTGCAAAAAGATATGGTCGGCCAGTTTGAAAACACTTTCATGATGTACCTGCCGCGCCTGTGTGAGCATTGCCTCAACCCGGCCTGCGTGGCCAGCTGCCCAAGTGGCTCGATCTACAAACGCGAGGACGACGGCATTGTCTTGATCGACCAAGACAAGTGCCGCGGCTGGCGCATGTGCGTCTCTGGTTGCCCCTACAAGAAAATTTACTACAACTGGAAAAGCGGCAAGGCTGAAAAGTGCATCTTTTGCTACCCACGCATTGAAGCGGGGCAACCCACCGTGTGCTCCGAGACCTGCGTTGGCCGCATACGCTACCTGGGTGTGGTGCTGTATGACGCAGACCAGATTGCCCAGGCGGCGAGTGTGGTGGACGAGAAAGACCTGTACCAGGCCCAACTGGACATCTTCCTCGACCCCAAGGACCCAAAGGTGATCGCCCAAGCCCGCCTCGATGGTATCCCTGAATCCTGGCTGATAGGCGCACGCAACAGCCCGGTCTACAAAATGGCGGTGGAGTGGAAAGTGGCCTTACCGCTGCACCCTGAGTACCGCACTTTGCCCATGGTCTGGTATGTGCCGCCGCTGTCTCCCATTAACTCGGCTGCCAACGCCGGTCACATTGGTATCAATGGCGAGATTCCGGATCTGGCACAAATGCGCATCCCAGTGCAATACCTGGCCAACCTGCTAACTGCTGGCGACACCGCGCCCGTGGTGCGCGCCTTAGAGCGCATGCTGGCCATGCGCGCCTACCAGCGCAGCAAGCATGTGGACCAAGAGCAAAACCTCGCCGTTTTGGAACAGGTCGGGTTGACTGTGGCCCAGGTGGAGGAGATGTATCAGACCATGGCCATCGCCAACTACGAAGACCGGTTTGTGATTCCCAGCTCGCACCGCGAGTACGCCGAAAACGCTTTTGACCTGCGCGGCGGCTGTGGCTTTTCCTTTGGTAACGGTTGCTCCGATGGGAGCTCCGAGACCAGTCTGTTTGGAGGTGCCAAACCACGCACCATTCCCATTAAGTCCTATGTTTAAGGTAAGAGCGCCATGAAAAACAACCGTTATTCCCTGCGTGCGCTCAGCGCATTGATGGGCTACCCAGACGCCCAATTGCGCAGACATCTGCCCGAGCTGCTGGAGGCCATCGACAAAGAGGCAGTGATCCCTGTCTCGCGCCGCCAAGCGCTACACGCTTTTGCAACCGAGCTCATGCGCCTGGATCCCATGGAAGTGGAGGCGCGCTATGTGGAAACCTTTGATCGCGGACGCGCCACCTCGCTGCACATGTTCGAGCATATCCACGGTGATTCGCGCGAGCGGGGCCCAGCCATGGTTGATCTGGTACAGACATACGAAAAGGCAGGCCTGATGATGTCGCCCCAAGAGTTGCCCGACCACTTATGTGTGGTGCTGGAGTTCGCCTCTACTCAACCACCTCCATTGGCGACCGCATTTCTGGGTGAAATGGCCCACATTCTTAGCGCCATCTTCAGTGCGTTGGTGCAAGGTGGCAGCCCCTATGCCACGCCCGTCGCCGCCGTGCTGGAACTCTGTGGGCAGCGAGTGCAGTCCGTAGCCATCGTCGTCGACGAAGCCATGGACGACCTCTGGCAGGAACCCCAAGCCTTTGATGGCTGCAGCACCAAGGGCCAGTCCAAGTCGGGTAAAGCGCAGACCATCCACTTAGTTCGAAAAACTGCGGTGCCACTCCATCCGGCGACTGTCACCGCCGCTTCTGTTTTTGCTAAGGGCCATACAGCACAAGAAGCCCCAGGAGCGCGCATATGACTTACCTTGACAACCTCTTATTCGGTTACTACCCCTATATCTGCCTAAGCATTTTCCTGCTGGGTAGCCTGATGCGTTTTGATCGTGACCAATACACGTGGAAGAGCGATTCCTCGCAGTTGCTGCGAGCGGGCCAGTTGCGTTGGGGTAGTAACCTGTTTCACGTCGGCGTTTTATTCCTACTTGGCGGGCACACACTGGGCATGTTGACACCCCATTTCCTGTACGAGCCCTTCATCAGTGCAGGCAGCAAGCAAATCATGGCGATGGTCTCGGGCGGTGCTTTCGGCATCCTGGGATTTATCGGCGTGAGCATGCTGCTGCAGCGCCGACTGGGCGATGTGCGCATCCGCGTTAACTCCAAAACCAGTGACATTGTGCTGTTGGTCTTACTATGGCTGCAACTGGCCTTGGGACTGGCGACCATTCCGCTGTCCGCCCAGCATCTGGACGGCAGCATGATGTTGAAATTAGCCGATTGGGCCCAGCACATCGCCACATTCCAAGCCGGAGCGCCGGAATTGTTGAATGACGCTAGCTGGGTCTTCAAGCTGCATATGTTTCTGGGCATGTCGATCTTTTTGATCTTCCCGTTTACTCGCCTGGTGCATGTGTGGAGCGGCTTTGGCACAGTGGCTTACTTGGTGCGGCCCTACCAACTGGTGCGCAGTCGGCGCCTGGGGATGGTCGAGCGTGAGCCACTAAGCAGAAACGCCCGCTAAGCGCCAATAATTAAAGGACACAGCATGAGTACATCCTCAATTGTCAGTAAGGGGTGCGGTGGCGGTACTTGCGGCTGCGGCTCCCAGATGGCCTCGCTGGACCCGGTCGCGATCGCAACCATCAACGGCATCGCCCTACATAGCCCGAACGCGCGGCCAGATGAAGAAAGCCTACGTGAGCTAGCCTATACCGAATTGCTGCGCCAGCAGGCGGTGCACATGGAGTTTTTGCCCCGCACCGCAATGTTGGAGGCGCCAGTGCTTGGCGAATCCGAGCGCAGCGTGCTAGAGGCCATGGTGGATGCAGCGGTGCAAGTTCCAGCGCCCACAAAAGAGGAATGCCAGCGCTACTTTGACGCACGAAAAAATCAGTACCTGGTCGGCCAGGCGGTGCATTTGCGCCATATCCTGTTTGCGGTGACACCAGGCGTGAACGTACAGTTACTCAGCGTGCATGCTGACAAGGCGCTCATTAGCCTGCTTGGCAAAAACGTTCCCATAGATTTGTTTGGCAAGCTGGCGGCGAAGCTTTCTAACTGCCCGAGTAGCACCCAAGGTGGCGACCTGGGCTGGCTTGGCCCACAGGACTGTACGCCCGAATTGGCCAACGTTTTGTTCTTTCAAACTGAGGTGCCTGTGGGCCCGGGTGTTTTGCCGCGCCTGGTACACACCCGCTTTGGTTTTCACATCATCGAGATACGCGAGCGGCGCGAGGGCAAGCGGCTGGCTTTTGTGGACGTGAGCGAGCGTGTGGCGGCGCAACTGGCCCTGCAATCACGCGCCAAGGCCTTGCACCAATACATGGGTTTACTAGTTGGACAGGCGCAGGTCGAAGGGATCATTTTGAGTTCTTTCGACTCACCCCTGGTGCAGTGACCAAGGTAATGCACGCCGTGCAATGAAAATATGCCACTCAATGACAGGCCGAGCGCGCTCTCGGAGCTTCTGCAATTGCGTCAGACCATCCTGCCCAAGCGGCTGATGGCGCCGGGCCCGGATGCCGAGCAACTCGCGCGCATCTTGGATGCGGCTGCACACGCGCCGGACCATGGGCAACTGCTGCCTTGGCGTTTTGTGCTAATCGCCGATGCCGAGCGTGCGGCGCTGGGTCGGACGTTTTCTGATGCGCTGCAGGAGCGCGATCCCACCGCTTTGCCTGAACAACTGCAGCAAGCCCACGAAAAAGCACTGCGTGCGCCACTGCTGATGATGCTGGTCGTGGAGGGTGTGCGCGGTGACGCGCGAATTGGCTTGTTGGAGCGGGTGGTGTCGGCGGGTTGCGCAGTGCAGAACATGCTCTTGATGGCCACGGCACAGGGGTTTGGATCTGCGCTAAGTAGTGGCAAGGCCCTGACTTCCTTCAGCTTACGCGCACTGCTGGGTCTAAGCAGGCATGAACATGCCATCTGCTTTGTAAGTGTGGGAACAACGCAGCGGGGCAAGCCAGCACGTGAGCGGCCGCAAATCCACCAGTATGTGACTTATCTATCGACGAAGGCCTTATGAAGATTGAAAATTTCTCCGATCTGTTGTTGGCGGCGCGCGCGCAGCCATTGCAGCAGCGTTTGCTATTTGTGTTTGTAGAGGCCATGCTGGCCGAAGATGCCAATGCGCAGCAGCGCGCCGGGTTCGCCGCGGGACGTGGTGGGACCCTAGTGCCCATCATGTGTGTGGACAAAGGTCCGCAAGAGCTGTCCTCTTTCGACGCCTTGGTGCAGGAGGCGGCGCAGTTCGGCCATGCATGGCGCTTGGTATTTGCCGCCGCAATGGCAGGAACCAGCCACAGCGCGCCGGACGCCAAAGAAGTAGATGCTGGTTTGAAGACCATGGTGGCAGCCATTGAGCGGGGAGAGATCGCGGGCTATCTGGCTTTGGACCGAGAGGGCTCACCCGTCGTCATCGCCTAATGCACGTCAGGACTTGGGCTGTAAACCGGTTCATGGCGGGCGCACCGGGAACGACAGCAGTTAGTCCATTTTCCACTTGAGCTTTTTTACAAAATGCACACTTTAATCCTGTAAATAGGCCATGCAAGTGCGCAAAACCGCGGCTTACCTTGTGGGTCAAATTTGGATGCAAACTCCATGGATTTGTGGCTCACTATTGGATGCAATTCAACAGGCGGTGTTTAAGCGGTGTGTAGTGATAAAAACAGCACTTACATCGCTGTAAGTGCTTGATTTATAGTGGGAGTTTGGTGGGACGCGCGGGCGTGGAACCCACGACAAACGGAGAAAAATCCGTTGTCGTAAGAATCAGAGCGCCGCAGCGAACCGTAAGTTACACAGCTTCCCTAGTTGTTGGCAATCTATAGTGGGCTCCATGCAAAGCGACCGACCGACTCGGTGCACAATTGGGCCCTGCCCCAAAACGCCCTCGCGCTATGCAAACCCCCATCAATCTCTTCAAGAAATCCCTGCTGGCGCGCCAAGCGCAAATCGGCCTGTGGCTGGGCCTCGCCAACCCCATGAGCGCCGAGTTGTGCGCCTGGGCCGGCTTTGACTGGCTGCTGATTGACGGCGAACATGCGCCCAATACCCTGCCCTCCATCATGGCCCAGGCCCAGGCGATCGCCGGGGTTCCGTGTAACCAAGTGCTGGCGCGTTTGCCTGTGGGCGACCCGGTATTGGTGAAACAGTACTTGGACTTGGGCGTGCAAAGTTTGCTGATACCCATGGTGGAAAGCGGTGCGCAAGCCCAGGCCATGGTGCAGGCAGCGCGCTATCCGCAAGCCGACGGCCAGGGCGGCGTACGCGGCATGGCTGGAGCGCGGGGTTCGCGCTGGGGGCATATCGCTAACTATGCGCAAGAGGCCAATGCCCAGGTCTGCGTGCTAGTGCAGGTGGAGACCGCGCTCGGGTTGGAACATTTGGACGCCATTTGCTCCACGCCGGGTGTGGATGGCGTGTTTATCGGCCCGGCCGATTTGTCCGCTTCACTGGGTTTTCCCGGCCAAACTGAACACCCGCAGGTGCTCGCTCGGATTGAAGACGCCATCGCGCGTATCTCGCGCGCGGGCAAGGCACCAGGCATCCTGACGACCAATGAGGATCTTGCCCGGCGCTATCTGGAAATGGGCGTTTTGTTTATTTGTGTGGGCCTGGATACGAACCTGCTTATGCAACATACGCGTTCGCTAGCGGCACGATTTAAGGGCCAAACGACCCCAATCAAACCTTCAGGGATGGGGTACTGAGATGTGGGAAATCCAAACCCCTGCGCCTGTGCTGGCGGCGCTCTGGCGAATTGCGAAACGAAGCGTGTTAGCTCAAGTTATGCGGAATGCGCTGCCCTGCCTAAAGGCACTTGATGTCTACCACTTGACTCGTCAAGGTGCGCGGTCTGCTCATGGCCGCTAACACCAAAGCGCTTTCGGGCGCGGCCTTCGCCACCCTGCTCCTGATCGCACTGATGATGGCCGCCAACCACGTAGCCGCGCGCTTTGCCTTTAACAACGGCGTGGACGTGTTGACAGCGGTCAGCGCGCGCAGTGGCGTTACCGCCATAGTCCTGGCGCTGATTTTGTGGCGCGCACGCGTACCTTTGGCCTTTAGCGCGCGACATCGCTTGTTTCTACCAGCTATCGGCTTGGTGATCACCGCGCAAAGTATTTGTATTTATTCTTCGGTGGCGCGCCTGCCCGTCGCCTTGGCATTGCTGGCATTTAACACCTACCCCTTAAGCACTGCCCTATGGGCGCGCGCCCTCTACGGCCACCGGCCCGAACGTGCGTTACTTTTGGCGATCCCATTTTTACTATTGGGCTTGTCACTGGCACTGGACGTTGCAGGTGCCATATCGGGCTTGGGCGCGGCGGCGCACTGGCAAGAGATTGGGGTGGGTGTGGCGTTCGCGTTTGCGGCGTCGGCATTTTTTGGCTTGGCGCTGGTCCTGACTCAGCACGAAGCCAGCGCGCTGGACGGCAGGGTCCGCACCTTCACCACCATGCTGACCGTAGGGGTGCTGGCGTCGCTAGGATCCGAACTCAATGGCGGCATGCACTGGCCCGCGGCCGACGCCGGCTGGATCGGCCTAGGTCTGCTCACGTTTTTATACGGGACCGGGTTCACCATCATGTTTACCGTACTGCCGCGCCTAGGCGTCGTCGGCAACTCAGCGATCATGAACGTGGAGCCCGTCTTCGCCCTGATGATGGCCTGGGCCTTCCTAGATCAGAAAATTTCCTGGATTCAGGTGATTGGCGCGCTGATTGTGGTGGCTACGGTGATGGGATTGGGGCTCAGAAAAAGTCGCGCTTAAGCGCGGCGCCCCAAGTCTGTCGAACGCCACGCAAAGCAAAGCTTAGTCGGCATTCCTAAAAATTCACTGACGTTAACCTAAGCGCTTGCGATGGATTGCGCATGCGTGCAAATCTGGCTAGGTGTCGTTATCCAAACCCTACCCTGATTAGACGCGTCAACGATATGTTGCAAAGCCCGACGCAAATGACGCAATCGATAGGGCTGGCCCACGATATACGGATGTAAGGCGATACCCATGACAAGGCTTTGCTGCGTACTTTGCACAAGCATTTCATCAAAATTGTCAATGATCATGTCAGCGAAAGTACAGGCATCCATTTGACGCCCCATGATCATGGGAATGTCATTCAATTCTTGGGGGTAAGGTATCGACCAAAGCACCCTTCCGCTGCGAGTTTTCATAGCGACGGGTTGGTCATCGTGCGCCCAATTTAAGGTGTAAGCGTAGCCAGTTTCCGCCAATAAGTCGGGCGTCAGCGCCGTCTCTGCAATCCAAGGCGATAGCCACCCCACTGGAGGCTTGCCTTGAAGCGCTTCGATGCGCTGGTAGCAACCCGCCAGCAAGGCTTGCTCTAACGCAGGGGCGTAGTCCGACTGCCGAAAGGCGTTGCTGTGGCCGTGCCCCACCAATTCATCGCCGCGACGAATCACCGCATTCAGTAGTTCGGGGCAGTGCTCAATGAGTGCGGTATTGATCAAGGCCGCGGTCGGTAAACCAAGTTGATCAAACAGTTCTAGACACCGCCATGCGCCCACGCGGTTACCGTATTCCCGCCAACTGTAATTGAGCACATCCGGTTGCGGCGAGGCCGGACCAATGGCAGCACCCAAACCTTCGCCAAAGGCAAAGTGCTCCAAATTGAAACCCAAATAAACCGCCAGACGCTTGCCTTGCGGCCAGGAAAAATCTGGTCTTTGCGTGATCGCGCTATAGCCAAAACGCCCGCTTTGCGCGATAGAACTAAAAACATCCGCGTTCTGTGTTGCCATAAAGAGTGCCGCCTGCCAACTTGGTAAGAAAGGGCATTATGGGCCGCCTCAGTCGAAAGCCATGGGTACGTATTCCTTTGCGAGCCACCTACCGTTAACCCAGGCGACCACCTTAAAAATGCCTGCCGCCTTGCCAATCAAGTAAGCCAATTGGCGTACCTTCAGATCCCGAGAGAGTGAATAAATTGATTCATAAAAATTAATTTTGATTTTTTTAGTTCAGTGGACTATGATCCCCACGGCGCCGCATCAAGGAGCGTGTCCGCAGGCTTTTAGCGCTTCACTAGGGTGCGCGCCTGGTGTTCAGTCTTGTTTTTCAAACCCAACTCGGAGTAAATAGCATGAAGTTAAAACACCTTGCGGCACGCCTTGCGATGTCGCTTTTGACGGTAGCCGGTGGCACGGCGATGGCGGCAGACTGGGTAGTCGGCGCCAATGTGGGCAATGTGCCATGGGAGTTCCAGGACGCGTCAGGCAAGATCGTCGGATTTGAAATCGACTTGGTCAACGAAGTTGCCAAGCGTGCGGGCAAAACCGTACAAATTGATAACATTCCGTTCAATGGCCTGTTCCCTGCCGTTCAGTCGGGACGCATCCAGATGGCGGTTTCTTCGATCACCATCACCGCCAAGCGTTTGGAGTCGCTGGCATTCGCCCAGCCCTACTATGACAGCGATCAGTCGCTTTCTGTACTAAAAACCACCAAGATCGAAAAGCTTGAGGACCTGGCTGGTAAGGCTGTCGGTGTGGACACCGCTTCCACCGGTGACATGTACGCAACCGAAAACACCGCCAAGCTCAAGATCGCCAAGATTTCCCGGTACGAGGGCCTGGCCCCCGCCATGTTGGACTTGGCAGCCGGCCGCATTGATGGCTACATCAGCGACATCCCAGCAGTGGAGTACTACATCAAGGACAAGCCCCAGTACCGTGTGGTCGCGCGCATTCCGACCAATGAGCGCTACTCCTTTATGTTTGCGAAGAACTTTGCCGACGCTGGCAAGGTCAATGACATCATCACCACGCTGAAAAAAGAAGGCTTTATCGCCGCTACCCACAAAAAGTGGTTTGGCACTACACCACCTGACAGTTCATCGACTGTCAAGGTGATGGACGTTCCTAAGCTGTAAAACCATGATTGAGACGCGCCCGTACGCAGCTGTGTAAGCAGACTGCGCGCGGGCGTGCAGAATCGCACCCATGAGTTTGATTGAGACTTTTTTTAATTGGGGCGTTTTCATCGGCGCGCTCCCAGCCTTGCTCGAAGGCCTTTGGGTCACCGTCATGCTGGGGATGGTAAGTATCGTGGCCGGTACCGCGTCCGGCCTTGCAATGGCACTGATCCGCTTGTATGGCCCTGCCCCTCTTCGCTGGTTGGCGCGGGTCTATATTGACGCCTTCCGCTCTATCCCACTGCTGGTTTTACTGGTTTTAGTTTATTACGCACTGCCTTTTGTGGGGGTGCGCTTTTCTTCCTTTGTATCTGCAGCGCTTGCAATCAGCCTGGTCTCATGCGCTTATGCGGCCGAAATTTTCCGCGCTGGCATTCAGGCGGTTCCCAAGGGCCAATTCGAAGCAGCCCAGGCCATTGGCCTGGGATTTGGCAGCAGCATGCGCTACGTAATCTTGCCACAGGCACTGCGTATCGTGGTGCCGCCACTTACCAGTAACTGCATCAACGTACTCAAAGACACCGCGTTGGCCTCGGTCGTGGCGATGCCGGATTTGCTCAAACAAGCTACGCAGGCGCAGGCGCTCGCGGCCAATCCCACACCGCTCATCGGCGCCGCCTTGCTTTACCTCCTGTTGCTCTTGCCTCTGGTAAGGCTCGTTAGCTATTTCGAATCACGCCACCCCAGCCGGTAACAGCCCCCATGTCCACGCCTCTCATCCAGATCCGGCAATTGCATAAATCCTTTGGTGCGGTTGGCGTACTGCACGGCATTGATTTGGACGTGCAAGCGGGCGAGGTGCTGGTGGTGGTCGGGCCTTCCGGTTCGGGCAAGTCGACCCTCATTCGTTGCATCAACCTGCTGGAGGAGTACCAGGGTGGCGAGGTATTGGTCGATGGCGTGCGGGTACAAAAAGGCCCGCAACTGGTCACGGTGCGTACCGGTGTGGGCATGGTGTTCCAAAGCTTTAACTTGTTTGCGCACCTCAGCGCATTGGACAATGTGGCCTTGGGCCCTTTGCGGGTCCATCGCTTGGCACGCAGTGCCGCGCTCGCGCGGGCTGCAGAGGTTTTGGCGCAGGTAGGCATGGCGGAACACAGTCATAAATATCCCGCCGAGTTGTCAGGCGGGCAGCAACAACGGGTAGCCATCGCCCGCGCCTTAGCCATGCAACCCAAGGTGCTGCTATTTGACGAACCCACTTCGGCGCTGGACCCGGAGATGGTGGGCGAGGTGCTGGACGTAATGCAGCAGCTCACCAAAACCGGCGTGACCATGGTCATCGTTACCCACGAGATGGGTTTTGCCCGGCGCGTAGCACACCGGGTGGTTTTTATGGAAGCCGGGCGCATCATCGAGCAAGGCGCGCCAGACCAGTTTTTCGGGCAACCGCGCGAGGCCCGCACCCAAGCGTTTCTTAAAGCCGTTTTGCAACACTGAGAACTTTCCATGGACACTCCCTCGCTCGCCCTTGACCTGAACGCCATTCGTGGCGAATTTCCAGCGCTGGCACAAGATTTTGTATTTCTGGATAACGCAGGGGGCTCGCAGGTATTGACCCGCGTAGCTGACCGGGTGCGCGACTATTTGCTCACCAGCAGCGTGCAGTTGGGTGCCAGCTATGTGCATTCGCAGGCCGCTGGGGCGAAAGTACTGGAGGCACGTAAGTCGGTGGCGCGACTGATTAATGCAGCCCATGATGAGGAAGTGGTCATGGGGGGCGCGACCACGGCATTGATGTTCCAACTGATCCAGGCCATATTGCCGCAGGTTCGCCCCGGTGACGAAATCATTTTGACCAACACCGACCACGAAGCGAATATCGGTGCCTGGCTTCGCTTACAGGCTGCTGGGGCTACAGTGCATTTCTGGAATGTGAATCCCCTCACCTTGGAATTAGACCTTTCCGATCTGGATCGACTGCTGTCGCCCCGCACCACCTGGGTAGCCATGACGCATGCATCCAATGTGCTGGGCACCGTGAATCCCGTAGCCGAAGTAGCACAGCGCGCACACCGCGTGGGCGCACGCCTCTGTTTAGATGCAGTGGCTTATGCGCCGCACCGACTGGTGGACGTGCAGGCTAGCGGCGCAGATATATATGTGTTTAGCTTTTACAAAGTATTTGGCCCGCACTACGCCGTGCTGTGGGGGCGTCACGAGCTGCTGTTGCAACTGGCCAGCCTGAACCATTACTTCATCACGTCCGACACGCTGCCCTACAAATTGCAGCCGGGCAATGTCAACTACGAGTTGTCGTATGGCTGCATCGGCATAAGCGATTACTTGGACTCGGTAGGCACCGCCTTGGGCGCGCCAGGCGATATGCGCAGCCGCATGCAACATGCGTTTGACGCCTTCGAACGCCACGAAGACGCGCTGGCCGAACAGCTACTGGCCTACTTGCGTGGTAAGGCCGGGGTGCGGATTATTGGGCGCTCCCATGTCAGCGCAGGGCAGCGGGTGCCAACCGTCAGTTTTGTGGTGCGCGGCGCAATGAGCGAGGCTATCGTTTTGCATACCGACCGCTTTGGCATCGGCATCCGCTTTGGCGATTTTTATGCCAAACGCCTAATCGAAGCGCTGGGACTGCAAGCGCGCGGCGGCGTGGTGCGGGTATCGATTGCGCACTACAACACGCCAGCGGAAATGGAGCACCTGATCACGCACCTGGACGCCGCCATTGACGCGGCCTTGGACACCAACCCCGCGCTCTCCCTCGTCCACGCTTAAGCCCCGGAGAACCACCGTGACCAATTTCACCGCAACGCTGATCCGCAACGGTCGGGTGATTACCGCCAGTGACGACTACGTTGCCGATGTGCTGCTGCAAGACGGCATCGTGCACACCATTGGCCAAGCCATAGAAGTCGGGCCAGGCGTGCGCGTGGTGGACGCCACCGGCCTGTATGTACTGCCCGGTGGCGTAGACACCCATGTCCATCTAGAAAACGTAATTGGCCCCACCATTACCGCCGACACCTTTGCCAGTGGCACCAAGGCCGCAGCCTTTGGCGGCACTACCACCATCGTAGATTTTGCGCTGCAAACGGAACTCGATTCACCCTTAGGTGCTATTGCCCGGGCACAACGCAGCGCCGAGTCGCAGGTCAATGTGGATTACAGCCTGCATGTGATCGTCACCCGCGTGGACGAGCAAGTACTCAAAGACGTGCGCTACGCCATGCATCATGAAGGCGTGAGCAGCTTCAAGATGTTCATGGCCTACCCTGGCGTCATGATGGCCGACGACGCCTCCATTTTTCGTATGTTGCGCCAAGTGGGAGCCGACGGAGGCATGGTCGCACTACACGCCGAAAACGGCACGGTGATCGACCTGCTGATCAAGGAAGCGCTGGAGGCCGGCCACACCTCGCCCCGCTATCACGCACTCACGCGCCCCTCGCTCATGGAGGGTGAGGCAACGCACCGCGGTATCCGCCTGGCCGAACTAGCCAACGCGCCGATTTACTTTGTGCATGTATCAAGTAACGACGCACTCAAGCACATCGTGAGCGCGCGCGCTGAAGGTATTCCGGTGTTTGCCGAAACCTGCCCGCACTACCTGCTGTTTGACGACTCGGTCTACGACAACGACGACTTTGAGACCGCCAAATACGTGATGACGCCGCCGCTGCGCAAGCCCGATGACCAAAAGCACCTGTGGCGCGCCCTGCGCTACGACGATTTACAGGTCATCGCGACTGACCATTGCCCGTTTTGCATGAAGGCTGACCACCTGGGTCTGCGCAGTTCCAAGCTACGAGGCACGAAAAATTTTGCGGACATACCAAATGGTGCACCGGGTATCGAGACCCGGCTAGTCAGCCTGTTTGATATTGGCGTGATGCAGGGCAAGCTTTCGCTTAACCGCTTTGTTGAGCTAACCGCCACCACACCCGCCAAGCTGTTTGGCCTGTTTCCCAAAAAAGGCACGATTGCTGTGGGCAGTGACGCCGATGTGGTGCTGTTCAACCCGGCGGTCACCCAAACCATCCACGCAAAGCACCTGCATGGCAACTGCGATCACACACTGCTCGAAGGGCGCACTTTGCAAGGCCGGGTAGAGAAAGTGTTTTTGCGCGGCAATCTGATTGTGGACGGCCACGATTGGCATGGGCGCGAGGGCATGGGCCGCTTTGTGCCACGCGGCCAGGTGCGGGCCTTTTAAGCCATGGCGCAAGGAAAAACCGAAAAGTCTGACAAGCCCAAAACGCTCGAAGCACTGCGTGCCCTGGTCGCGCTGCAAAGCGAACAACTCACGCCGCGCATGCGTGACGCAGCGCATTACGCACTGGAGCATCCCAAAGACGTCGCCTTGTGCTCTTTGGCGGACCTGGCGCAGCAGTCGCAGCTTTCGCCGGTGGCATTTATCCGCATGGCACAGGCCTTGGGCTTTGCGGGCTTTTCAGACCTCAAGCGATTGTTTCGCGCACCCTTGCAGCAAGCAGCCAACCCCACCTATAGCGAGCGCATCCGCCATTACGGCGGAGAGCTTACGCTCAGCCGCCCCCAAGATCCGGTGGCGGTATTGCGCGCTTTTAGCCAGGCAAATATCGTCTCGCTACAACACTTGCAGGCAGATGCCGAGGTCTTGCCCCTCAAGCAAGCTATCGTAATGCTGCAACGCGCCCGGTTAGTCCACGTGATCGGCATGCGCCGCTCCTATGCGGTGGCCTCCTACCTCGCCTACGCCCTGAATCGCACCGGGCGTGCAGCAGTGCAGATCAATGGTCAGGGTGGCATGGTGCTCGAGCAGGCTGAAGTGGCCGGTCCGCAAGACTTGCTGGTGGCCATCAGCTTTCCGCCCTATGCGGCAGATACGCTCAGGGTATGTGAACAGGCCAAAGTCCGCGGCACCCAGATTCTTGCCATCACCAACGGCGCACTCAGCCCCCTTGGACGCATCGCAGACTTGCTGATTGACGTGAACGACGCAGAGTTAAAGGGCTTTCGCTCTCTAACTTCCGCGTTGTGCGTGGTGCAAACTCTGGTGATGGGCCTGACATTCGGCAAACGCCATCGGAGCCGCAAAGGTGCCGCCAGCCAGGCCGGCCCAGACCTAACTGACATAGATTGCTAAATCCCATGGCACCTATCCCGATTAAGCTGACCATTGAGGCACTCACTGCCGAAAGTTTTCTTCCATTTGGCGAGGTGATCGAGGCGCGAGACGCAGCGCGCCAATTCACCATCAACCAGGGCTACGCCACTAGATTTCACGATTTGGCACGCGTTGACGTGGGCCATGGCACGGCGTTGGTTAGCATCTTTCGGGCTTTGCCTCGTACCTTGCCCATGCAACTTCAGGTGATGGAGCGACACCCCCTAGGTAGCCAGGCTTTCGTAGCCATGGCCGAGTTACCGTTCTTGGTGGTGGTAGCGCCGCCTAGGGAGGTCTTGCGAGTGGCTGATATCCGCTGTTTTCGTGCCGATGCAGGCCAAGGCGTTAACTATGCCAAAGGTGTTTGGCACCATCCCCTGATCGCCATCGGGCGAGGCAGCGACTTCTTGGTCATCGACCGTGGCGGTCCATCAGGTGAGCGCAATCTCGATGAGGTCGATGTCCTAGCGCATCAAATTTGGATTGACTGCTGAGCAATTCGAGGGGTTGCTGGTTCGCAGGTCAGCGTTTTTCATGGGTCAGCCCCTTTGTTTAGACTAGCAACGGTCGCCTCACTCAAATCAACATTTGTCTCTACTTTATTCGTACCGACGTAAAAAAAGCACTGGGCGTTACCGCCAAGTGCTTGATTTACATAGGTATCCTGGTAGGCGCAATTGGACTCGAACCAACGACCCCCACCATGTCAAGGTGGTGCTCTAACCAGCTGAGCTATGCGCCTGAAATTCAGCCGCACAGTATAGCAGTAGCATTAAATGCCTCTGCAATGGGCTAGGCAATTGCTAGCGGGCTTGCGCGCTAGGGGCCTTCAAGTCTGCGGCCTGGTGGCTTACCGGATAATTCCAAGTTGCGCCGAGTCCTTACGGGCATGCCTAAGTTCATGGCCTGTCTCAAACAGCTCGGCCCGGCCAACCAGCCACCCTTCTTTCACATCATCACGGAGTAATTCATGGACATCGCAGGAAAAGTATTTATCGTCACTGGCGGCGCATCGGGTCTGGGTGAAGGCACCGCCCGCATGCTGGCAGCCAACGGCGGCAAAGTGGTCATTGCAGACATGCAGGCCGATAAGGGTGAGGCCATTGCGCAGGAAATCAGCGGCGCATTCGTGCGTTGCGATGTCAGCAGCGAAGCCGATGGTCAAGCCGTGGTGGCAAAGGCGCTGTCCATGGGCAAGTTGATGGGTCTGGTCAACTGCGCTGGTATTGCCCCCGCAGAGAAGACCGTGGGCAAAAACGGTGCCCACAACCTAGGCAGTTTCAGCAAGTGCATCATGGTGAACTTAGTCGGCAGCTTCAACATGATCCGCCTGGCCGCCGACGCCATGTGCAAAAACGAGCCCGAAGCCACTGGCGAGCGCGGCGTGATGATTTCCACCGCCTCAGTCGCGGCCTATGACGGTCAAATTGGTCAGGCCGCGTACAGTGCATCCAAAGGCGGCATCGTGGGCATGACACTGCCCATTGCCCGCGACCTTTCGCGCAACGGCATTCGCAATATGACGATTGCCCCCGGCATTTTCGGAACGCCCATGCTGTTCGGCATGCCACAAGACGTGCAGGACGCATTGGCCGCCAGCGTGCCCTTCCCCTCCCGCCTGGGCACGCCGCAGGACTACGCCAAGCTGGCCAAACACATTATTGAAAACGACATGCTCAACGGCGAAGTTATTCGCCTAGATGGCGCCATCCGCCTAGCGCCACGCTAAGCACTAAGCCCCAAAACCATCATCGGCGGCGATCACCGCGCCGTTGATGAAATGGCTTTGGTCACTACAAAGCATGACCAACAGCGCATCGAGGTCCTGCGGGTGCCCGATGCGCTTGCGTGGCAGCATTTGCACCAATTTTTTTCCGGAATCCGTCTCCCAGTGGTGGTGGTTGATCTCCGTGTCGATATAGCCAGGGCAGATCGCATTGACATTGATGCCGTATTTCCCCCACTCCACCGCCATGGCTTTGGTCATTTGGATAACCGCCGATTTACTCATGCAATACACACCGATCTGCGGTAAAACTTTGAGTCCGGCCATAGAGGCAATATTGATAATGCGCCCGCCCGTATAACTGCCCGGCGCCGAGCCCTTGGCACGCGCCAGCATACGTTTACCCACTTCCTGGGCCACGAAAAAAGCGCCTTTGACGTTGGTGTTGAAGATGAAGTCAAAGTCCTCAGGGGCAACGTCTTGCAGGCGTTGGGTCGTGCTAACGCCAGAGTTATTGATCAGAATATCGATGGAGCCAAGCTCCGTTTCAGCGTGTGCAACGGCCGAACGTATGGAGGCCTGGTCGGTCACATCGAGCTCGATGGCATGCGCATTGCCGCCCTCGCCTTCAATCTCAGCGCGCAATGCCTTCAGCTTGTCCACGCGGCGGCTGGCCAATACGACGGCCGCACCAGCCCGCGCCAAAGTACGTGCAAACTGAGCACCCAATCCGCCGCTGGCACCGGTTACAAAGGCAATACGTCCGGCAAGGTCAATCTCATAAGCCATGGTCAACTCTCCTTTTTTTGTTAAACAAGTACACAAATCGACTGCTTCGCGCAGGGAATAAAATCCGATGGTTTTGCCCGCAAGCTTTCCATTGCAACGCAGACGGGTCCTTTAGTCGATACGCAATCAATCCATTATCCAGCGAGATTCTCATGAGCCCTCAAGACATCCTGGCCCAATTCGGCCCCCGCGAATCTATGGAATACGACGTGGTCGTGGTCGGCGGCGGCCCTGCTGGCTTATCCACCGCCATACGAATCAAGCAATTGGCGGCTGAGCAAGGCAAAGAAGTGTCGGTCGTTGTGCTGGAAAAAGGCTCCGAGCCGGGTGCGCATATTTTGTCGGGCGCCATCATGGACCCCAAGGCCCTAACCGAGTTGTTTCCGGATTGGAAAGCGCGCGGTGCGCCGCTTAACCAGCCCGTCACCGACGACGCCATCATGTTTTTTGGCGAAAAGAGCGCATTTCGCATGCCCAATTTCCTGCTGCCGCCCTTTGCAGATAACCACGGCAACTACATCGTCAGCCTGGGCAATGTGACGCGCTGGCTGGGTGAGCAGGCCGAAGCCCTGGGAGTGGAGATATTCCCCGGCTTTACCGCCGCAGAAGTTTTGTACAACGAGAAAGGCGCCGTCAAAGGCGTGGCGACCGGCAAGATGGGCATCGGCAAAGAAGGCGAGCCCAGCGACGGCTTTCAGCTGGGCATGGAGTTGCTGGGCAAGTACACGGTTTTTGCCGAAGGCGCACGCGGCCACTTGGGCAAACAGCTCATCGCCAAATACAAGCTGGACGCTGGCAAAGACCCACAAAGCTTCGGCATCGGTATCAAAGAAGTCTGGGAAATCGACCCCAAGCGTCACCAGCCCGGTTTTGTAATGCACACCGCAGGTTGGCCCATGGACGAGATGACTTACGGCGGCGCATTTTTGTACCACCTGGAGGGCAACAAAGTTGCCATGGGCTTTATCACCGGCCTGGGCTATACCAACCCCTACCTGAGCCCGTTTGAAGAATTCCAGCGCTGGAAATCACACCCCAATGTGCGCTGGTACCTGGAAGGCGACGCAGCCAAAGGCATTGCCCACGGCAAGCGCATTTCGTATGGTGCGCGCGCCATCAACGCCAGCGGCCTGTCGTCCCTGCCTAAAACCGTGTTCCCTGGCGGCGCCTTGGTCGGCTGTAATGCAGGCTATCTGAACGTGAGCCGCATCAAAGGCAGCCACGCCGCTATCAAAACCGGCATGCTGGTCGGTGAGGCCGCGTTTGATGCCGTCGTGGCAGGTCGCGGACACGATGAGCTGAGCGCTTACCCCGAAGCTTTTGAACGTAGTTGGTTGCATGCCGAATTGCACAAAGATCGCAACTTTAAAAACTGGTTCAAAAAAGGTCTGACCGTCGCCACCATCATGAACGGCGTCGAGCAATTTGTATTGCGCGGGCACATTCCTTGGACGCTGCACCGGGACAAGCCGGACCATGCGCACCTGTTGCCAGCATCGCAGTGCCAGCCGATTATTTATCCCAAACCAGACGGAAAAATTACTTTTGACCGCCTATCCAGCGTGTTCATCAGTAACACCAACCACGAAGAAAACCAGCCAGCGCACCTGACGCTGAAAGACGCGTCGGTCCCCGTGAGCATCAACCTGCAAAAGTACGCAGGCCCCGAGGCGCGCTACTGCCCGGCTGGGGTGTACGAGTACGTGAAAAACGACGACAACACCGACCGCTTGCAAATAAACGCCCAAAACTGCGTGCACTGCAAAACCTGCGACATCAAAGACCCGACGCAAAACATTGTCTGGGTCACGCCCGAAGGCGGTGGCGGGCCCAATTACGCGGGCATGTAAGGCTTTATGCCTACGAAGCCTTTAGCAGCAGTGCCCCTCGCGGGCACTTGTCTTTTGTGGACGGGGCGGCCGTGAAGCAGCCAGGCGCGGCCAATCTGCGCCAAGACTTAGGCACGCCGTTAACAGCGGGTTTGCGCGTGCTGAGCATCATCCCGCCGATGACGCAGCTCAATACACCCTACCCGTCCACGGCCTACCTGACTGGTTTTTTGCGCTCGCGCGGTGTGGATGCGGTGCAAGAGGACTTAGCGCTAGGCTTGGTGCTGGCGCTGCTAACGCCGCATGGCTTGGAGCAGGTTCATCAGGTGGCCAAGAAACTTGCAGCCAAACAATGCAGCCCCAGCGTGCAGCATTTTTTGCAAAACATTGCGGATTACCAAAGCACGATTGCCCCGGTGATCGCATTTTTGCAGGGGCGTGATTCAACGCTTAGCCACCGCATTGCGGGTCGCGGATTTTTGCCGGAAGGCCCGCGTTTTGCCGCACTCGATGCCTATGGCGATAGCGATGCGCCGGACCCCCTTTCCTGGGCTTTCGGGGCGCTCGGACAAAACGACAGGGCCCGTCATTTAGCGACGCTCTACCTCAACGACCTGGCCGACGTGCTGCGTGACGCCATCGACCCACGCTTTGAATTTGTGCGTTATGCCGAATCCCTAGCGTCTAGCCAGCCCAGCTTCGAACTACTGGCCCAGGCCTTGGCGCAAAAGCCTAACTTGATGGACGCGGTGCTGCATGATTTAACGCTGGCGGCTTTGGAAAAGCACCAACCGCAGTTGATTGTGCTTTCGGTCCCCTTCCCCGGCGCCATGTACGGGGCGCTGCGCATCGCGCAAAGCATCAAGGCGCATAGCCCGCAGGTGCGTATTGCTTTGGGCGGCGGCTACGTAAATACCGAGTTGCGCCAACTGAGCGATTCGCGCGTTTTCGACTATGTGGACTTCGTCTGCCTGGACGCCGGTGAGCGTCCTTTGCTTGCGCTGCTGGATCATCTGCAAGGCAAGCGTTCCATTGAGCGCCTGGTACGCACTTTTGTGCGCGATGTAAGTAACCACACCGTGCGTTTGATGCAATGGCAAGAGCCTGATATTGCGTTCGAGGACGTAGGCACGCCGACCTGGGATGGCCTGCCGCTGGACCGCTATTTATCGCTACTGGACATGCTCAACCCCATGCACCGCTTGTGGAGCGACGGGCGCTGGAACAAGCTTACGATTGCCCAAGGCTGCTATTGGAAAAAATGCAGTTTTTGCGATGTCAGTCTGGACTACATAGGCCGCTACGAAACCGCTACCGCGCAGACATTGGTGGATCGCATCGAAGCCATCGTGGCCGAGACCGGGCAGACCGGATTTCATTTTGTTGACGAGGCGGCGCCCCCCAAGATGCTCAAGGCCCTAGCGCAGGAACTGCTGCGGCGCAAGCTGCATATTTCGTGGTGGGGCAATATCCGCTTTGAAAAAAGCTTCACCCCACAATTGGCGGAGCTACTGGCCCAAAGTGGCTGCATCGCGATGTCCGGCGGGCTGGAGGTGGCCTCAGACCGACTGCTGGCCTTGATGCAAAAAGGCGTGACGGTGGAGCAAGTGGCGCGCGTGACTAAGGGCTTTTCAGAGGCCGGCATTTTGGTCCACGCCTACCTGATGTACGGCTTCCCGACGCAAACGGTGCAAGAGACGGTGGACGCCCTGGAGTATGTGCGCCAATTGTTTGAAACCGGCTGCATCCAAAGCGGATTTTTCCATCGCTTTACCTGTACGGTGCACTCGCCGGTGGGCCTGAATCCGGAGACTTATGGCGTGTCCCTAACGGAGGCCCCATTTGCCGGCTTTGCCCGCAACGACATCGGCTTTAGCGACCCGACGGGCGTGGACCACGATCGTTTGGGCCTGGGCCTGAAAAAGGCCATTTATAACTTTATGCACGGCCTAGGCCTGGAAGAAGATGTGCGGACCTGGTTTGAGCTGGATTTGCCTTGCCCTAAAACCCGCATCAAGCGCAACGCCATCGCCCGCGCTTTGACACAGGCACCGGTAGCGGTTTGAAAATCCGTCGCAGGCTGGGCTGTAGCTAGCTCTCGGCCCCACCAGAAGCCTCGCCCCTGGTAATTTTTGGGCGACAAGTGCTGGTCAGCGACCAGCGAGTGTGGTTGGCGCCTTGGTGCGTTACAGCGTCGCGGCAGCTATCTCGCGCAAGGCGCGTTCAAAGACATCCGTGGGCTGACCACCGGAAATCAGGTGGCGGTCATTGATGATGACGGCCGGCACGGCATGGATACCGGCGCCACGGTAAAACTCTTCCAAGGCGCGCACCTCGGTTTCGTATTCCTTGCTCTGCAAAATCGCGCGGGCCTGACCTACCGGCAGACCCACTTTGGCCACAGCTGCCAGCAAGACTTCGGCCGATTCAATGTTCTCCGCCCGCCCTTGGTAGGCTTCCAGTAGCGCTTTTTTGAGTGCATATTGCGCTCCCGGGCGACCGTTGTATTTGGCCCAATGCAGCAGTCGGTGGGAGTCCAGGGTGTTGTAAATACGGCCTCGTCCTTCCGGGCTAAATGTGAATCCGACCTCCTCACCCCGACGCCGTATGGTGTCTCGGATCTGCACGCGCTGTTCGGGGGTGGAGCCATATTTTTCTGTCAGGTGCTCGTCCAAATCTTGCCCGCCGGGCGGCATATCGGGGTTCAATTCAAAAGGCTGGAAGAGAATTTCGACCTCCACCTCATCACCCACACGCGCTATTGCCTCTTCTAGAGCACCCAAACCCACCGCGCACCAAGGGCAGGCCACGTCAGAGACAAAGTCGATTTTCATTTTGATTGGCATAGGACCTCGATGAGCAATTTAGGTGAAATTAGCGGGGTTCAAAAAATAAATTTTTATATTTTTCAACAGGATAGAGATTCTATTTAACTTATTACTGCAAGTAAAAACTATCCATCGCCAGCATGCCGTACAGCACTTCGCGGCTCAGGTAATGCGCCTGGCTACCCGCACCACCCGCTCCCAGCGCAAAAAACAAGGGCAAGAAATGGTCTTCGCTGGGGTGGGCGCGCTGCGCATGTGGGGCGCGCTGGCGATAGTCCCACAAAGCCTCGATGTCTTCCGCTGCAATCTGGGCCTCTACCCAACGGCTGAATTCCAAAGCATACGGCGCGGTTGGCACACCCGGCCCGGCAAACTCGCCCAAATTGTGCGTCATGCCGCCCGATCCAATTAGCAGTACGTCCTGCTCCCGCAAGGACTGCAATGCCGCGCCCATGGCATACACCTCACGCGGCCCAGCGCGCTGGGGCAGTGCCACTTGGAGTACCGGCACTTGCGCGTCAGCAAACATATGCATTAAAGGCACCCAGGCACCATGGTCCAAAGGACGCTGGGCATCGCCCTGGGCCGTAATGCCCGCGTTGGCCAAAAGTTCGATCACCCGCGCAGCAAGTGCAGGCGCACCGGGGGCCGGGTATTGCAATTGGTACAAAGCGTCGGGAAATCCGCCAAAGTCATGCAAAGTCGCTGGTTGCGCGCTGGTCATGACCGAAGGGTTGCGGGGCATCCAATGCGGCGACATGATGACTACCGCCTTGGGACGGGCCGCTAAGCCCTGGGCAAAAGACTGCAAAGCGGCACCGGAAATTCCAGGCTCCAGCGCAAACAGCGGCGCGCCGTGGGAAACGTACAAAACAGGCGTCATCAAGGTCAGTTCAAAAATTCGTGCAAAAAAGCAGTGCGGGTTTATTGCATCCCGGCCAGCCCGGCTACAGCCAGCGCATAGCCATTGACGCCAAAGCCGCACATCACCGCTTTGGCTACCGGTGAAATATAGGAATGGTGGCGAAACTCCTCGCGCGCGTGCACATTGCTGATGTGCAGTTCGATCAAGCTGACGCCAGTGCCTTTGATCGCGTCGTGCAAGGCCACGCTGGTATGCGTGTAGGCACCCGCATTGAGCACCACACCGGCCAACTTGCCCTTTGCGTGCAGTTGCCCTGCTTCGTGCAGCGCATCGACCAACTCGCCTTCGTGGTTGCTTTGGCGAAAATCAAGCGCAAAGCCATTCGCGGCGCAGGCACGCTCGCACAAGGCTTGCACATCGGCCAAAGTCTGGCTGCCATAGACCTGGGGCTCGCGTGTGCCCAACAGATTCAAATTAGGTCCGTTCAAAATCATCACGGTTTTCATAGGCACTCCGGGGGTAGGTCGCGGGACTAAGTCAGAGGTCAGGCTGATTCGGGCAATTGCAAGCTGCGTTCAAGGCTGCTTTTGCAAAGCACCCGCCAACTGGCCACATTGCGCGCGGTGTTGCAACACATGCTCCATCACAACCAATGCCAGCATGGCCTCAGCAATCGGGGTAGCCCGTATGCCTACGCAGGGGTCGTGGCGGCCCTTGGTCACCACTTGGGTCGGGTTGCCTTGCACATCCACGGTATCGCGCGGCGTCAGGATGGAGCTGGTGGGTTTGATGGCAATGCTCACTTCCAAGTCTTGTCCGGTGCTGATGCCGCCCAATACGCCGCCGGCGTTATTGCTGGCAAAGCCGGTCGGCGTGAGCGAATCACCGTGCATGCTGCCGCGATGGGCCACGCTGGCAAAGCCGGCCCCAATCTCCACGCCTTTGACCGCATTGATACCCATCATGGCGTAGGCAATATCGGCATCCAACTTGTCGTACAAGGGCTGGCCTAGGCCCACCGGCATATTGCTGGCGGTAACGCGGATACGCGCGCCACACGAATCGCCAGACTTGCGCAGCGCATCCATATAGTCTTCCAGTGCCTGCACATCGGCTAAGGGCGCAAAAAACGGGTTGTGGGGCACATGCTCCCAGCTCTCAAAGCCGATGGGTAGATCGCCCAGTTGCGTCATGCAGCCCCGAAACTGCGTGCCGCAGTGCGCTAGCAACCACTTTTTAGCTACCGCACCGGCGGCCACCATAGGCGCTGTCATGCGCGCTGATGATCGTCCGCCACCACGCGGATCGCGCAGGCCGTATTTGCGGAGATAGGTGAAATCAGCGTGTCCGGGGCGGAAGGTATCCAGAATGTTGCCGTAGTCTTTGCTGCGCTGGTCGGTGTTCTGAATCAGGAGGGCAATCGGGGTGCCGGTGGTTTTGCCCTCGTACACGCCACTCAAAATCTGTACTTGATCGGGCTCTTGTCGCTGGGTAACGTGGCGGCTGGTGCCGGGGCGGCGCCGATCCAGGTCGCCCTGAATATCTACCTCACTCAATTCCATGCCCGGCGGGCAGCCGTCGATTACGCAACCGATAGCCGGGCCGTGGGATTCACCAAAGTTGGTGACTGCGAAGAGGTTTCCAAAGGTGTTTCCGCTCATGGGGGGGATTATCCCTGAGCGGCGGCGCGCCCTAATTGGCGGGCTTTGCGCCCTCTTCCTGCCCCGGCCAGTCGCGGATATAGGCCTTGAGCATTTTGTTTTCGAAGTTCTGGCTGTCCACCACGGCCTTGGCCACATCGTAAAAGCTGATCACGCCCATGAGCATGCGTTTGTCCATTACCGGCATATAGCGGGCGTGGCGGTCCAGCATCATGCGGCGCACCTCATCCATCTCGGTTTCCATGGTGCAGGTCAGCGGCGCATCGTCCATGGCGCTACGCACCTGCGTACCGCCAATGTTGCCGCCGTTTTGGACAATTTTTTGTATCACTTCGCGAAACGTAAGCATGCCCACCAGGTCGCCATGCTCCATCACCACCAGCGAGCCGATGTCGTGCTCGGACATCATTTGGACCGCGTGCGCAAGAGGTTCGTCCGGCGTGGCAGTGAAAAGGGTTCCGCCTTTGACGCGCAGAATGTCGCTGACTTTCATGGTGCTTCCTTTAATAGGTCCCGCAATACGTCTGGCGCAGCGGCGGGTCACTGTTCGAATATAGCCCACAATCACGGCTTTAATCGGGGCGCAGGAGGGTCTGTAACAGGCCAAACCGGCGTCCTGCAACGCAGCACTTTGGAGAACCCCTTATGAGCGGATATGCCGACCCCGGCTTTGACACCTTGTCCTTGCACGCCGGTGCTGTGCCCGATGCGACCGGCTCGCGCGCAGTGCCCATCCACCTGACCACTTCTTTTGTATTCGAGTCTAGTGACCAGGCCGCAGCCCTGTTCAACTTGGAGCGCGCCGGCCACGTCTACAGCCGTATCAGCAACCCGACCAACGCGGTGTTCGAACAACGTATTTCCGCGCTTGAAGGCGGCATAGGTGCCATCGCCACCGCCAGCGGCCAGGCCGCGCTGCACTTGGCGATTTGCACGCTCATGGGTGCGGGATCGCACATCGTGGCCTCCACCGCGCTCTATGGCGGCTCGCACAACCTGCTGCACTACACGATGCGCCGCTTCGGTATCGACACCACCTTCGTCAACCCCAATGATTTGGACGCCTGGCGCGCCGCTGTGCGCCCCAACACCAAGTTGTTCTTCGGCGAAACCGTAGGCAATCCGGGCATGGACGTGCTGGACATCGAAGCCGTCAGCACCATCGCGCACGAGCACGGTGTGCCTTTGCTGGTGGACTCCACCCTCACCTCGCCCTGGCTTATCAAGCCCTTTGACCACGGCGCCGACATTGTTTACCACTCGGCCACCAAGTTTTTGTCGGGCCACGGCACGGTGGTCGGCGGCGTGGTGGTGGACAGCGGTCGTTTTGACTGGGATGCCTCGGGCAAATTTGCCGAGTTGAGCGCCGTCTATGCGGGTTTTCATAACATGGTGTTTACCGAGGAAAGCACGGTCGGCGCATTTTTGTTGCGCGCGCGGCGCGAGGGCTTGCGCGACTTTGGCGCCTGCATGAGCCCGCACACCGCCTGGCTGATTTTGCAGGGCATGGAAACCTTGCCCCTACGTATGGCGCGCCATGCCAGCAACACCGAAAAAGTGGTCCAATTTCTGGCCAGTCACCCTATGGTCGCCCGCGTGGGACACCCGATGTTGGAGAGCCACGTCAGCCACGCGCTGGCCAAAAAACTGCTGCCTCGGGGAGCCGGTTCTGTGTTCAGCTTTGACATCAAAGGCTCGCGATTGCAGGGTCAAAAATTTATTGAAGCCCTGAAAATTTTCAGCCATCTCGCCAATGTGGGCGACTGCCGCAGCCTAGTCATCCACCCCGCCAGCACCACGCACTTTCGCATGGACGACGCGGCCCTGCAAGCTGCCGGCATCGGGCCCGGCACCATCCGCCTGTCGATCGGCCTGGAAGACCCGGACGACTTACTTGACGATCTGAAAAAGGCCTTGAAAGCGGCGGAGAAAGCGGCCTAAGCGGCCTAAGCCGCCGGGCTTTACCTAGTCCTTTAGTAGCAACGACACCATGTCTGCCAGAGCCAGTGCGCTGGTCAGGCCGGGGGACTCGATACCAAACAAATTCACCAACCCGGGCACACCATGGGTTTGCGGGCCATGCACCCAAAAATCCGCCGCCACCTGCCCCGGGCCGCTAATCTTGGGACGTATCCCCGAATAGGAGGCCTGTAATGCGCCATCGGGCAAGTCCGGCCAGTATTTGCGCACTTCCGCATAAAACGCCGCGCCGCGCGCTGGGTCCACTTGGTAGTCACTAGCGTCGTCAACCCATTGCACATCCGGGCCGAATTTGGCCTGACCAGCCAAGTCCAGCGTCAAGTGCACGCCCAGCCCGCCGGGTTCGGGCAATGGGTAAACAAGTCGTTGGAATGGCGCTTTCCCCGAGAGAGAAAAGTAGCTTCCTTTAGCAAAAAATTCCTGCGGTACATGGCGCGCATCCAAACCGGCAAAGCGCCGCGCTATTGCAGGTGCCGAAAGGCCGGCTGCGTTAACAATGGTGTGAGCTGCGAGGCAGGTGCCGTCTTGCGTCCAGACCAGATGCCTGCCGGTAAGCGAAAGTTCAACCTTGTCCACATGGCAGTGGAGCACCACCTGCGACCCTGCGTGCTCGAAGTCACCTTGCAAGGCCAGCATCAAACCGTGGCTGTCTACGATACCGGTGCTAGGCGACAGCAGGGCACCATGGCAATGCAGCGCAGGCTCTAGGGCGACAGCCTCTGCGGCAGTCAGTAACTGCAAGTCATCTACGCTATTGGCCCGCGCACGCGCCTGCACCTGAACCAATTCCTCCATTTGGGAGGGGGTGGTGGCCACCAGCAACTTGCCGCAGCGCCGGTGCGCCACGCCGCGCTCGGCGCAATAGGCGTACAGCAGTTGCTTGCCCTGCACACAAAGACGCGCTTTCAGAGAACCCTGCGGGTAGTAAATGCCAGCGTGAATCACCTCGCTATTGCGCGCACTGATTCCGCTTCCAATGGTGCCCTCGCTCTCCAGTACCCATACTTCACGCCCTGCCAGCGCCAAGGCCCGCGCCACCGCCAGGCCGACAACGCCTGCGCCAATGACTACGACATCGACGGGTTCGGCTGCGGTGGTGCTGGACATGGGCGGATTGTGCACGGGTGCGCCCAGGAGGCCTGTCATCCAATTAGGCACAATGCACGAAATCGCCCCTTTTCTTCAAGGACTGTACCGTGCTGATTACCGTAAAAAACGCCCCGCTCTACGCCTACACCGCAGGCAAGCCCTTCAGGCCCGAATTGCCCAGCGTCGTCCTGATCCACGGCGCGCTGCATGACCACAGCGTGTGGGGCCTGCAAAGCCGCTACCTTGCCAACCACCAGTACAACGTGCTGGCCATTGATCTGCCTGGCCATTGCAAAAGCGGTGGCAACGCGCCCGAATCGGTGGAGGAAGCTGCGCAAAGCATCATCGGCCTCTTGGACGCCTTAGAAATTAAACAAGCGGCCCTGGTTGGTCACAGCATGGGCTCATTGATCGCCCTGGAAGTGGCTGCGCAAAAGCCCGAGCGGGTAAGTCACCTAGTGATGGTGGGCACCGCTTACCCCATGCGCGTTTCACCAGCGCTGCTGGACGCGGCGCAAAACGCGCAATCCAAAGGCATCGACATGGTCAACACGTTTTCGTTGTCGATGATGGCGCCGCCGCCTTCGCTGATGGGACCAGGCACCTGGCTGCACGGCACCAACAAAGCGCTAATGCACCGCGTGCTGGGCAGCAATCGCCAAGCCAATGTGTTCTACCGCAGCTTCAAAGCCTGCGACAGCTATGCGCGCGGCGATGAGGCCATCGCCGAGGTGCAATGCCCCACCTTGTTTTTGCTTGGCGTCAGCGACCAAATGACGCCACCGCAGGGCGCCAAATCGCTCATTGCCAACGCCCGCCATGGCAAAGTAGTCACGCTGAAAGCAGGCCACTCCCTTTTGCAGGAAGCGCCAGACCAGGCGCTCGACGCCTTGCACGATTTTTTGAAGGCGCCCATCGCGGCTTAAGGAATTTCTGTACCACTCCATCACCGCGGGGAGCGGAGCGACGGGACGATCCACCCAGGCATGTCACCAAGGCTTACCAAGCCGCTTTGAGCTTTTACGGGACCGTCCTGTCAACGCCCCAGCTTAAATCTCGACGTAGCCGCCCAGTTCTATGGCGTGCTCTAGCGGAATTTTGAAGTATTCAGAAGCACCCTGCATTGAGCGGTGCATGTAAATAAATGGCGCCATGAGGAGCGGCGAAGAATTGGTGGCGATGACCTGCTCTTTGCCCACAAAGAAGGAGATCTCCATCAGGCTAAAGTGGAACTCGCGCGCCCGCAGGAAGGCCACAGCACGCATGACGTGCATGTCCTCCATAAAACCAAAGCGCACCTCTACCGCATGGAAGTTGTGGTCCAGATGCTCAATGGTGACGCGCTCTTGGTCACCCACATAAGGCTCGTTCACCGTTTGGATATGCATCAAGATCACTCGCTCATGAACCACCTTGTTGTGCTTCATGTTGTGCAGCAAGGATACCGGCACGATATTCGAATGCGGCACCATAAAAATGGCCGTGCCTGCTACCCGCTGGGGCAGGCGACCGTTCAGACCATCCAAAAAGGGCTTGAGCTCGGTGGCCGATTCCCAGCGCGCTTTGAGTAAGCGCTCGCGCCCCGTGATCCAGGACACCATTACCAGCATCAGTACCGCAGCGACGCTGACGGGCAGCCAGCCGCCCTCGAAAAACTTGAACAAATTGGTGCCCAGAAAAACCATGTCGATGGCGAACAAGGCCACGAACAAGGGGATAAACATCCATTTGTTCCAGCCACGAATCGCGACAAACAAAAACCCGGCAAGTACCGTGTCAATCGCCATGGCGCCGGTCACCGAAACGCCATAGGCCGAGGCCAGGTGCTCCGAGCTCTTAAAGCCCAGCACCAGCACCACAACGCCTACGAATAGCAAGATGTTGATTTTGGACACATAGACCTGGCCCATTTCCTCGGGCGAGGTGTGCTTCACCCGCAAACGCGGGATGTAACCCAGACGAACCGCTTGGGTAGCAATCGAAAACGCGCCGGAAATCACCGCCTGCGAGGCGATGATGGTGGCCATGGAGGCCAAAATTAGCATGGGCACCAATGCCCAATCTGGCCCGAGGCGGTAGAAAGGGTTGTCCAACGCGCTCGGATCACTGATAAGCAAAGCGCCCTGACCATAGTAATTAAGCAGCAGGCAGGGAAACACCAAGAACAACCAGGCCCGCTGAATCGGCTGGCGCCCGAAATGGCCCATGTCGGCGTACAAAGCCTCGCCACCGGTCACCGCCAGCACCACCGAGCCCAAAATTGCGATCGAAATACCCGGATGCTCAGCCAGCAGGCTGATGCCAATCCATGGGTTCAGGGCGGCAAACACCGCTGGGTGCTGCACGATTTCGGTCAAACCAAGTACGCCCAGACAGATAAACCAGATCAGCATGATGGGTCCGAAGACGATACCTATCTTGCCGGTGCCAAAGCGCTCTACAGCAAACAAAGCCGAAATCAGCGTCAGCGAAATTGGGATGATGAAGGGCTCCAAGTCTGGCGATAGGACCTTCAGACCTTCAACCGCACTGAGCACCGAAATCGCCGGGGTAATCATGCTGTCGCCAAAAAACAGGGCAGCGCCTAGCGCGCCGGCCAACGTAACAATCCAACGCAAACTGGAGCCTTCGCGTATGCCACCGGACACCAGCGAGGTAAGCGCAAAAATACCGCCCTCGCCCTTGTTGTCCGCCCGCATGATGATGAACACGTACTTGATCATCACGACCAGCACCAAGGCCCAACTGATCAGCGACAAAACGCCCAAGACTGTATGCGTAATGTCCGCTCCGGCAGCGCCACCCGCGGCTTCCACCGACACCTTGAGCGCGTACAGCGGAGAAGTGCCAATATCGCCAAAAACAACGCCTAAAGCGCCCAGAATAAGGGTCCCCAGCTTGGTTGAGGAGTGGTCGTGGTGTCGTGAATTTGGCATTTTTTGTAGATAAAAGTGACAAATCCATTCTAATTGACATGGCGCAAACAATCTAGCCACGCTTTGTGCAAGTGATGGAGTGTGGCGAAAGGGCAACCGGTGAGTGTGGATTAAATCGCTTAAAGCGATGGCCTGCGGGTTGACCGGTAGGCAGAGCAGGCTGGTTTCAAGGGGGAAGGAGTCCTACGCCGTCTCAGCGGTCAGATCGTGCAAATGCAGCAGGCGCTGGATGAAATGCTCGATGCCGCCTTCGACAAATTTTTGCAAAGCCAAGTGGCTGGTGTTGCTGGCGATTTGACGGAAATCACGCGCGCCGCGGCTGGTGGGCGCGTACTCGGTCACGGAAAAGTTGTGCTTGCCCGCTTCCACGATAAGCTCATCCTGGGATACGCTGCCAAGATAATGCAGGGCTCGAGTCAAAAAGCGCTGGCTGATTTTGTCGAGCACATCAAACATCTTTCTACCCTCGGCCTCGGTGGCCACGCCATTGACGATGATGTGGATCTCGTCCAGCTTGAAGTCACTGCACAGCACTTTAATCATGGCATAGGCATCGGTCACGCCGGCCTGGTCATTGCGCACCACAATGATGCGGCGGCTGGTACTAGCCATAAAGGACAGAACCGACTGCTCAGTGCCCGGCGGCATATCAACAATTAGGAAATCGAGCTCGCTTTCCATGTCACCAAATTGTTTGAGCACCCTTGACGCCTTAGAGGGATTGAGTGTAGTCATCGCCTCAATGGTGGAGGCACCGGCAATGAGGTTGATGCCATAGCGGCGCTTCAAAATGATCTCGGGCAAAGACTTCTCGCCACTCAAAAAATGGCCCAGATTAAAGGGGCAGATAGTCCCTAAGGCCGTTTGCGCGTTGTTATAGCTGGAGTTGGCGTCCAGAATCATCACCGCAAAGCCCATATCGTGTAAGGCGACGGCCAAATTTACCGACACCGTCGTTTTACCCACCCCTGGTTGGCCGCTGGTAATACCGAGTACCTGGCAATGAGTGGGTTTTTGCATAACAGAAGCGTGCTCCGTGCAGACTGGAGTTTGGATACTATCATTTTTTTCATTTTTTTCAAATTTTAATTTTTTTATTGTTAATAATTAATTAGACGGCATAGTTAATGGCTTAAAAGTTAAATCAGGCCAGTCAATTGGGTGAGCACCGGTCAAACTGGCGCTCGAAGGAAGATCAGAAGCTGATTTTTTGGAAAACTCGGTAGGTCTAAGGGCCAGATGTCACGGTTTCGTACCATAATCGTTCTCGCATTTTTTGCGATTTTCGCGATTTACATAGAACTGGAGTTTTTATGCAGTTAGGAATGGTTGGCTTGGGGCGTATGGGCGGCAATATCGTGCGCAGGCTCATGCGCAATGGACATAACTGCGTGGTGTACGACACCAACGCCGCCAGCGTAGCCCAGCTCGCCACCGAAGGTGCCACCCCCAGCAAAGACATGGCCTCCTTCATTAGCCAACTGCAAAAACCGCGCGCTGTTTGGGTCATGCTGCCCGCGGGCGCTATCACTGAATCGACCGTTAACACCCTGTCCGGCTTACTGGAGGCGGGTGACATCATCATCGATGGCGGCAACTCCAATTACCAGGATGATGTGCGCCGCGCCAAGGCGCTGGCCGAAAAAGGTATCCGCTATATCGATGTGGGCACCAGCGGCGGCGTCTGGGGATTGGACCGTGGCTACTGCATGATGATCGGCGGCGACAAAGCCGCCTTTGACCACCTGGACCCGATCTTCAAAACCCTGGCGCCCGGCGTTGGCACTATCGAGAAAACCCCGGGCCGCGAAGGCCGTAAGTCCACGGCTGAAGACGGCTACCTCTACACCGGTCCGGCCGGCTCTGGCCACTTTGTCAAGATGGTGCACAACGGTATCGAATACGGCCTGATGCAGGCCTACGGGGAAGGCCTGGACATTCTCAAAGGCGTCAATCAACAAAGCATCCCGGCCGAACGCCGCTACGACCTGAACTTAGCTGACATCACCGAACTCTGGCGGCGTGGCAGCGTGGTTTCGTCCTGGCTGCTGGACTTGACGGCCATCTCACTGGCCGAAGACCCGGAACTTGCTTCCTACTCCGGCTACGTGGAAGACTCGGGAGAAGGCCGCTGGACTATCCAAGCCGCTATCGAAGAAGCCGTGCCCGCTGACGTGTTGACCGCCGCGTTGTACACCCGCTTTCGCTCGCGCAAAGAACACACTTTTGCAGAGAAAGTGCTCTCGGCCATGCGCAAGCAGTTTGGCGGCCACAAAGAACCCGGCAAAGCATAAGGAACCCCTGTGGCACAAGACATCGAACACGAAAAGACGGCCCATGGCGAACGCGCACCGGCCTGTACCGTCGTCATCTTTGGCGCCGGCGGCGACCTGACCAAACGCTTGCTCATGCCAGCGCTGTACAACTTGGCGCGCACCAACCTCTTGCCTGACAACTTCGCTTTGATTGGCGTGGACCGACTGGAAATGAGCGACGAGGCCTTCCGCAGCCATGTGGAAGAGTCTGTCCGCGCGTTCGCTGCCGACAAACACTATGCCCAAACCCTGGACGAGGCCAATCTGAAAAGGTTGCTTTCCAGCATGACCTATTTGTCCGCCGACTTCGGGGCCGCAGCTTCGTATGTGGAGCTGGGCAAACGCCTGGAGGCAGTCAAGATAAGTCACCATGTCAATGACAACGTGATGTTTTATTTGGCTGTCGGCGCGCGCTTTTTTGGCGGCATCGTGGATCAACTCGGCGCTGCCGGCTTGGTCAACGAGACCAACCAGCAATGGCGCCGTGTGGTGGTCGAAAAGCCTTTTGGCCACGACCTGGCCTCTGCCCAGGCGCTTAACACCCAGCTACGTCATAGCCTGGCCGAGTCCCAGATTTATCGCATGGACCACTTCCTGGGTAAGGAAACCGTGCAAAACATCATGCTGATGCGCTTTGCCAACGGCATCTTCGAGCCGCTCTGGAACCGCGACCATATCGACCATGTGCAAATTACCGTGGCCGAAACGGTGGGGGTAGAAAAGCGCGCCGCCTTTTACGAGACCACCGGCGCCATGCGCGACATGATGCCTAACCACGTCTTCCAGCTGTTGGCGCTAACCGCCATGGAGTCCCCCGCCTCGTTTGATGCTGACGCAGTGCGCAATGAAAAAACCAAGGTGCTGCAATCGGTGCACCGCGTGGATGCCGTCACCGACAGCGTGCGCGGCCAGTACAGCGCAGGCAGTCGCGATGGGCAGGCGTTGGCGGGTTACCTTAAAGAAGACGGTGTCAACCCCAGCAGCAAGACCGAGACCTACGTCGCCCTCAAACTGGGCATCGACAACTGGCGCTGGGCCGGCGTGCCCTTCTACCTGCGCACCGGCAAGGCCATGGCCAAGCGGCAAAGCGAGATCGTTATCCAGTTCAAGCGGCCGCCGTTTTCGCTGTTCCGAGACACTGCCACCGAAGCCCTCACGCCCAATGCGCTGGTCATAAAGTTGCAACCCGACGAAGGCGCGATGCTGACTTTTGGCGCCAAAATTCCCGGGCCAAAGATCCAAATCGGCCAGGTGCATATGGACTTCCATTACAAGGACTACTTCCAGAATGCGCCGAGCACGGGCTACGAAACCTTGATTTACGACTGCATGATCGGCGACGCCACGCTCTTCCAGCGCTCGGATAGCGTGATGGCGGGTTGGGACATCGTGCGGCCATTGCAGGAATACTGGGCAGACCCCAAGGCCCCGCTGGCCCACTACGCCGCAGGCTCCGAAGGTCCGGCAGCGGCCGACGAACTGCTAAGCGACAGCCACCGGGCCTGGCGCACTTTAGCTTAAGGCTAGGCCGGCGGGTGCACGATACCTGACGGGGAGGCCTTCCCGTGGGGTGATGCTGGGCCTGCTAAATGATTAAACCAATATGGGGAGGCTAGGCAAATTTCCGGATAGCTCAGAAGCGATAGTGCGCACGGATGACCCACGACATCAAGTATTTCCGTAAGTTCAATGCGCGCTCAATGTCATGTTTACCCTGCAGTCATGCCGGGGTGAATACGAGGTGCATCAAATTAGTCACTGGCTTTCGCGCTCTTCGGACCGGTATTGAGCATTACGCTCTCCTCCGATTGCCGCCATTATTCCGGCATAGCCTTTTGCTGCGCTTATTCCTTTTCAGCCGCGGATTAGGTCTGCGTCTACATTATTTGCATTTGATGCTTGGCCTGTTACGACTCTTGCGCTTTCGCGGCAGCCAAGCCAGCAAGCCTAGACCGCGCGCCCCAAGCCTCGCCGCAGCACACAGCCGCTAATCCGCCACAAACCATCTGGCTGGCGCATCAAAGTGTAGATCGCCGTCCAAGGTACGCCCTCCGAGTCACGCATCTCCACGTTTTGCCAAACCTCATTGCCCTGCAAATACGGCACCTGAAAACTCAGACTGGCCGGGCGGTAGACCACCGGATAGGCAATGCGCACCATGTCCAGGAAATTGCGCGCAGTAATAAACGTTTCCTGAATCGCCGGGCTGGCATAAGAGAACGCCTGTTGCGCGTCGTCAGCTGCAAACGCGGCTAGCTGCGCTTCAATAACCTGCCGCACCGCCGCCCGGTCGCCAGACTCTAAGGGTTCGGCTGCAATGGCCCGCGGGCCGAAAAAAACGGCCATCGACCACAGGCAAGCCAGCGCTAAAAATCGTAAGTTGCACATGCGAATTCCCTCTTTTAGACATTTCCAGCGCGCCAGCCTTTTGGCGTAGGGAGTACCTTTACCCAAACTTTCATTAGATATTTAAACATGATGCCTGCGCGCGCCGGAAGACACAGGCCCTTTCGCGCCTCGGGCTATTGCTTCCTGTCAAAGCGCTACCCAAGCGATCAACCGACACCTGAGATCCAAAGTTTTGCGTGGGCTCACAATAGACCTCATGCCTCAGTCTGCAAATCCAATTAAATTGCTCGACGCCCTCCCCCTGACGCGACGCCTGGTACGCCGCGCCGCCGCGCACAAAGGCGACAGCGGCAAAGTGCTGCTGATTGGCGGTGCGTCCACCATGGCTGGGGCTCTGGTCTTAGCCGGGCGGGCCTCGCTCTACAGCGGCGCTGGCTACACGGTGCTGATGATGCTGGACGCAGCCAGCGCACATATAGTGCCGGAGCAACCCGAGCTGATGGTGCACGCGGCGGACCGCTACGACGACCCCGCGCAGGCACTGGCAACCATCGCCCCCGATGTGATCGCCATCGGCCCCGGGTTCGGGCTGGACAGCGTGGCGCAACGATGGCTTCAGGCCGCACTGGCCTGGGCCGGGCCGCTGGTCATCGACGCAGACGCGCTTACCCTGCTGGCCATGCACGCAAGCCTTCTGGACGCGCTGCGCCTGCGTCCAAACGCCTGCAGCGTCACGCCGCACCCTGGCGAAGCCGCGCGCCTGCTGGGCTGCAGCAACCATGATGTCCAAGCCGACCGCCCCAGCGCATTGCACGCGCTGGTCGCGCACACGCACGCCATCGTCGTACTCAAAGGGCAACACAGCTTGGTCGGCGCACCGGGCCAAGAGCCGCAGCAATGCATGGACGGCAACCCCGGCATGGCCGTTGGTGGAATGGGTGATGTGTTAACCGGCAGCATGGCCGCACTTGCTGCGCAGGGCCTGCGGCATAACTTAAGCCTTTGGGAAGCTACCTGCCTGGCGGTTCAAGTCCACGCGGTGGCCGCTGACCGCCTAGTGTCGCAGGGTGTGGGCCCGGTGGGGCTGACGCCGATGGAAGTGGCGCTGGAGATCAGGCGGGTGATAAATACGGGCCGGCTTTCAAAGCGCACCGGCACGGTCAATAGAAAGCCACTTTTTAACGTCTGAGACGTCTGCCCCGCGCATCGTAAAGCGTAATTTAATTGGCTTAGCTGCATTTTGATACGCTGGTCAAAGCTGACCATGCGCTTGTTTGAAAAGCCGACAACATCGCACAAACCCCGAATGAAGTTTTGCGCCTACCCCATTTCGTAATGCGCATCGGAAAAATCGCGCATGAAACCGTTGGCCCTATGCAATATTTCGTATCTATTGAGTGTGACTGTCATCGTCGCTGCATGCCTGTTGATGAGCGGTGTTTATTGCCTTTTTAATAATGGTTATCGCGAGAGTCTAGAACCCAACAGATATGCCGCAGCTAGTGGCAATCGAAAACGGCTTCTTTTGGCAAGAGCCTTTCAGATTTCCAGGCTGACTTCGCCCCTGCAGCCTTGCGCGTCAAAGCTGCGTTCTATCAAGCGCGCGCTGTTGCGCCGCAGCATAAAGAGGCTGCTGGCGCGGGTGCCATAGTCCTCGCTGCGGATGAAGGCGCTGGACAGTGCCCGTTCGCGCTCTAAGGGGATGCCGGTGTTCGGCAGTTGCGCATCCGGGGCCGGCTGATCGTGCGCCAATAGATCAAACAAGGCATCGCTGCCTGGCGCCTGCGGATGTGCCTGCTGGTCCACCCACCGCTGCAGCCCAGTTTTTAGCGCCACCAACTTGGGCCAGGGCGTGTCAAACCCCGCGTTAGAAACGGCGCTAATGCCGGGCTGCATCGCAACAATGCGCGCACCCTGGCTTTCAAAACCGAGCAAGGTTTGACCGTCGTACACCAGCAGGTTGAAGGGGTTGTATCGCGCTGAATCCTGCATGATGGATTGCAGATACGCACTCCCGCTCACGTCACTATTGAGAAAGGCGCTGACCAGCGCGCCGCGCGAGGGGGCACTGCCGCGTTGGTTAAGGAAATCACGCACATTGGTGAGTGCTGCCAAGCGGCCTCCAGGGCCCAGGCCAAGCCAGGTGCCACCCGCTTGCAAGTCTTTTCCAGCGAAAATCGAAGCGTCCGTCCAAGCATGCAAAGGCAACGTAGGTCGCGCGTAATACTCATCGCGATTGGCGATAAGAAAAAGCGGCAGGTCCGAATGGGGCTGCCAGTTCCAAGCGATGAGGCACATGCTGGGTGGCTCGTAAAAGTTGACTTGCGTTTCAGTCTAAGCGATTGCGAGTTTTAAGCAATTGGTGGGATGCGTGCTGGTGATTTCAAATAGAAACTTCGGGCAAGTTTGAAGTGCGAATTTGAATTCGATTTCCCCTATAAAAAAATTTTCAAAAAAATGTGACAAAAGTGTGTAACCCATGTAAAAATCGTGGATACTATTAGCACCTACAAAAATAGGTCACTAAATTAAACATGTTGGAATCAGATTTGCGGACTTTAAGTACAGTCATGAAATCAGATGTTGCGATGTTTCGCAATGGTTCAGTACCCTCCAAATATCGCCGCATTCGCGGCGATATTTTTACCGGAAGCGCAAGTGCTGTTTGACCATTGCGCGCAGTGCAGACAGTGCTGCCACATCGAGCCCGGTTTCCCGCCCTTGGACATTACCCTCACTGCCACTGAAAAGAAGGCAATGGGCAGCGTATGCATTGAGACCCAATGCACGCACTTAGGCGATCAGGGTTGCACGCTTGGCGACGAGAAGCCGCTGAGCTGCAAGCTCTACCCGCTTGCCTACCACCCCAAGCAAAAAAAGTTTTATTACGATAGCGATTGCCCCCTGATGCCGGAATACCAGCGTCAGCTTTCCGACCCCCACAGCGAGGCCTCCGCGCATTTGGCCTCGATGCACAGTGCTATCAAGGCACTGCACACCAGTGATGCGGCGTTTTTGCGCGAAAACTACCGCATCGACTCTGACTACTTTGATCTGCAACCCTTGCTAGCCAAGGCATAGCCAAAGGAACCCAAGCCCATGACGACTGACTTGTACACATCCGCCAACTACCACGAAGCACTCAATGGTTTAGACCACAACGAAGTGCAAGCGCTGCCAAACCAGACCTGGACCCCAGAGAACCTGTGTGTGGAAAGTTTCCATGAACAAACCAAGTACTTCACCAGTCGCTGGGACGGCCTTTGCCCCTATATCGATGTGACACCCCAGATGCTGGCCGCAGCGCAGAAGCCATTTATCGTCTACGCCCTTCCTCCTGAAGGAAACTACGGAGTGCCGATAAACGATAAATACGGTTTGGTACATGCCGGCTCGCCGGATTTTTGGACCGACGAGCGGCGCGCCCGTAAATTTAAGGAATTGGACAAGCTTTGCCGTAGCTTCACGGTAACTGAGCAGTTAGTCCCTGGTCGCGACCTTTCGGTTGCCGACGTGTTCGCTCTGGGGCGGGAGCATTTCACGGCCTACGAGATCCATGACCAAGAGATCGCGGGTTTCGTTGACTACGTCCAAAATCTCGATGTGCTGATTATTCAGGCGCATGCCGAGAACGGCGATCTGGTGCTTAGTGACGTGTCCATCGTGATGCCCGAGCGTAACCAGGTGTATGGCAGTTTCTGCCAGTGGAATACCGAGTACCGCAACCGCTCGCCAGGCATTTATGCCTGCCTCTTGGCCTCTCGCTGGACGCACAAAGCGGGCTATGGCTACTACAACCTAGGCCCGGTGGGTGACTATGGCTACAAGGCCCTATTCGTGACCGACCATGAACCTATTTTTGCCCTGGCCATGACGGACCCGGATCACCCACTGGCGCTGGACCTCACTTCACCGCTGCACACGGACTTCAAGCCCGAAGACTGGAATCAGGTCTATCGCATGCGGTCGGAGTAGTCCGGCGCTTCCCCCTTATGGTGGGAAAATGAAAAAACCGGCCTCACAGTGAGCCGGTTTTTTTATGTCTAGTGAACGATTTGTGTCAGTCGTCCGAGCCAGGTCCGAAGGTGTGTACTTCGCCAAAACTGTCGTCATAGTCCATAACCAATTCTTCGTCGGATTTGATGTCGCGTAAGGCGATCAGGACGCCGTCTTTGCGCATTCTGACGTTGGCGGACTTGGAGTGATTCAGGTAAACCGACATATTCATCGAATTCAGACCAATCGCCGGAATCAGCATATGGTGCTTGTCGTAATAGCAAAACATATCCAATTCTTTACGCACCTGAGATGGCAGAGAACTGACCTCGGCGTGGTTGAATTTAATTTCATGCAGCTTCAGACGCGACTTGAGCGGCTTGGCACCTTTGGGTATATCCCGGATAGCAAATACTCCGATACCGTGCACCGGCGAGACGCCCAAGCGGCAGAAGACTTCGGTACGCAGATGCTGGAGTAGCTTCTTTTTTTTGCTATGCATAAAAACAATAATTAACTTTTTTTCAAATCACCGCAGGCTCGCTAGCTAACGCCTTTGGTAGGGGCGCAATGGTACACCTTAAGTAGGGGCTTTATCGTGAAAAATAGGGACGTAAGTCTTATGGCAATCATTCCCAATAAAATAAAAAAGCAAAAAAAATTTAGCACCAAGGGGCTGAGCGCCTACATCACCTCATGCAAGGTGCAGCCCGGACGCAGGGCGGTACGCCAGAAGTTCCCGCTGTGCGGATCTTGCGCCAGCAAAAGGTTTTGTACCAACGGCGCAATCGGCGTTTGGACCGGATTCACCAACAGTACCCAGCGTCCTCCTCCGTCACGGCCCTGGCTTTCTTGAAGCTTACCGATCCAGTCCATCGCTTTGAGGGTGTCAACCACATCGGCCAAGTCCAGAGGGTCGACATGCAGGTCTTCACACAGTTCAGCCGTGGTCTTGCCCCGGTCCGCCTGGGTGCGGGCAGCCCCTAAATCCGACAGCAAGGCAAGGGCCAAGCCGAAGTGGGCTCCCGGACCTTGACGCCGCGCCGGCAGACCCGCGATCAGGCCTGGAACATAGGCAGTCAGTGTCGCCCCCAGCAGCACGATGACCCAGGACAGGTAGATCCAAACAAGCAGTATCGGCAGCGTGGCAAAAGCACCGTAGACGGCCGAGTACATCGGTACCGCCTCGAGATACCAGGTCAGTAAGCGCTTAGCGATTTCCATACCGGTGGCTACAAACAAGCCCCCCATCCAGGCATGTCCCCAGCGCACCCGCGTGTTGGGCAGGTAATGAAACATGGCCGCCATACCGCCAGCGACCATTAGAAACTGCGTGGAGTCCAGCAGCAAGCCTACCCCACCAGGCAAACTCTCCACTAGCCCGCGCGATGCGGAAACGGCATACGAACTAAAACTAATGCTCACGCCCAAAATCAAGGGCCCCAGGGTTAATGCCGACCAGTAAATCAAGAGCCGCTGTCCCAGCGGTCGCAGGGTGCGCACGCGCCAAATGCTGTTGAGCGTCCGGTCGATCGTGAAGATCAAGGCCAAGGAAGTTAGCACTAGCGCGCCCAAACCAAAAGCCCCCAGCTTGCTGGCCTTGCGCGAAAACTGGTTCAGGTAGCCCAGCACCTGGCGGGCGATGTCGTCTGGTATCAAACTAGCGACCAGCCACTTTTGCAACACGTCCTGAAACTTGGCGAACATTGGAAAGGCTGTGAGCACCGCTAAGGCAACGGTAAGCAAAGGTACCAGCGAGATGGTGGTTGTAAAGGTCAGGCTGCTGGCAGTCAGACCCAAACGGTCTTCTCGGAAGCGTTCGCGCAAGGTTCTGAAGGCCGGTAGCCACGGCACGTGGCGCACATCGGCAACCCATTGTTGGAAGCGTGAAAGTAGTTGCATGGCCGGTATGATGCCACCGACATGCAAGACCAGCTTCCATCCTCCCCAATAGACACCCCGATCCAGGCCGCCGCCCTGCTAGAAAACCACGTCCACTTCAGCCGCGCGCTGGCCGTGGGCAGCCTGCTTGGGCTCATACTGCTTAGCTTGGCGTGGGAGCTACTGGTGGCTCCGCTGCGGCCTGGTGGGTCCTGGCTGGCTCTCAAAGCGCTGCCCTTGTGCCTGCCCTTGGCCGGGCTACTTAAAAATCGTATGTACACCTACCGCTGGGTGTCCATGTTGGTGTGGTTGTACTTCACCGAAGGCGTGGTGCGCGCCTGGGGCGACAAGGCGCCGGGCAACTACTGCGCCCTACTGGAAATCGCTTTATGCCTCGCCCTGTTTGTGGCCTGCCTGATGCATGTTCGCTTGCGCCAGCGGGATGCCAAAGCCACAGACCTGCGTGAAGCTCCTCTTTCTGAACCTCGCTGAGCACAGCTTATGAACCCACCTGCTGCCCTACTTCCCGCGCTGCGAGCCATTGTTGGCGGCACACATGTCCTGACCGACGGCGATTTGACTGGCTACGAACTGGACTGGCGCAAACGCGAGCGCGGTAAAGCGCTGGCGGTGGTGCGACCCGCATCTACCGCGCAAGTGGCGGCAGTTGTAAAGGCCTGCGCCGAAGCAGGCGTGAGCATCGTGCCCCAGGGCGGCAACACTGGCATGGTGGTCGGCTCCACGCCGGACGCAACCGGAACGCAAGTGGTGCTGAGCCTGAAGCGCATGAACGCGGTACGGGCACTTGATGGCGGTAACCTGACCATCACCGTGGAGGCCGGCTGCGTGTTGCAAAGCCTGCAAGATGTATGCGAGAAAGCGGGGTTTTTATTCCCCTTGAGTTTGGCCTCGGAAGGCAGTTGCACCATAGGCGGCAACTTGGGTACCAACGCCGGGGGTACGCAAGTGGTTCGCTACGGCAACACACGCGAACTCTGCCTGGGCCTGGAAGTGGTTACGGCGCAAGGCGAGGTCTGGAGCGGCCTTACAGGCTTGCGCAAGGACAACACCGGCTATGACTTGCGCCATCTGTTTATCGGTTCGGAAGGCACGCTGGGCGTGATTACCGCTGCCACCATGAAACTGTATCCGCTGCCCAAATCGCAATTGACGGCATTGGCCGCCGTGCCATCCCTAGAGGCTGCCGTGCAACTGCTGGGTCTGGCGCACCAGCACCTCAGCGCAGGGTTGACCGGATTTGAGGTGATGGGCCAGTTCGCACTCAAGCTAGTCGTTAAGCATTTCCCGCAGCAGCGCGTGCCCTTTTACGAAAACAGCCCTTACTGCGTGGTGCTAGAGAACTCGGACAACGAATCTGACGAACACGCACGCGGCCAGTTTGAACGTCTGCTGGAAGCCGCGATTGAGGCCGGTTGCGTAACGGACGCCGTGGTCGCTGAGAGCATGGCGCAGGCGCGGGCGCTGTGGCATATCCGCGAAAGCATTCCGCTAGCGCAAGCGCAAGAGGGACTCAATATCAAGCACGATATTTCTATTGCGGTGTCGCGCATACCCGAGTTTGTGGCGCAAGCCGATGCGGCCTTGGCGCAGGCTTTCCCAGGTATTCGGCTGGTGAACTACGGCCATTTGGGCGACGGCAATTTGCACTACAACGTGCAAGCGCCAGAAGGTCAGGACGCCGAAAAGTTTTTGCGCGAGCAAGAAGGACCGGTCAATGGTGTCGTCTACGCCTTGGTGGACGCCTACAACGGCTCAATTTCTGCCGAACACGGCATCGGTAGCCTCAAACGCGAGAAACTGGAAAAGCACAAATCGCCAGTGGCGCTGGGTTTGATGCGCTCCATCAAAACCGCGCTGGACCCCCAGAATACTTTCAACCCTGGACGCATGCTGGCGCGCATTTAAAACTTCGCTGCTGCATTAAGCCTCATTTACTGCGCAAGCCACCTGCTTGCATTGTGGAGCGCGGGCCACCGAAAGTCGCCTGCAATCGACCTCCACCGACTACTAAAAATCCCCGACTTCATGGCGCAAATTTTTCTTCTTTCAATTGTCTATATGTCCTTTATCAGCATCGGCCTGCCCGATGGGATTTTGGGCGTCGCCTGGCCTTCTATGCGGTTGGAGATGCAGCAACCTCTGGCAGCCGTGGGCGCTATCACCCTGACCATGACGGCCTGCGCGGCGAGTGCCGGATTTATGGCGGGCGGGCTGATACAGCGTGTAGGTACCGGAACCATCGTGGCGGCCAGTTGTTTGATGACGGCCCTGGCTTTGCTGGGTTTTTCGGTTGCCCCCAGTTTTTACTGGTGCGTGGCGCTGGCAGTGCCCCTGGGACTGGGCGCGGGCGCTGTGGATTCCGCTCTCAACCAGTTTGTGGCGGCGCATTATTCCTCCCGCCATATGAATTGGCTGCACGGTTTTTGGGGTGTGGGCGCCAGCACTGGCCCATTAGTCATGGGCGCGGCTTTGGCCAGCAGCGGCGGCTGGCATCTTGGCGTGCAGGCTATTGGCCTGGCGCAACTGGGGCTGGCAGTGGTCTTGTGGCTCTCGCTGCGGCTCTGGGCGCAAGCGCCCCAGCAAAGTGCCAGCGCCCAGGCTCACGAAGAGGTGCAAGCGCATGAGGTGCATCCATTGGCCTGGTGGCTCGCGCCCTTGTGTTTTTTGGTTTATGTGGGCGCAGAAATGGGCACCGGTCTGTGGGCCGCCAGTATTTTGGTGAACGAGCGCGGCCTGCCGCCACCCGATGCCGGGCTTTGGGTCGGCCTGTATTTCGGCTCGATTACTGCGGGGCGCTTTGGCGTAGGCCTGGTTGCCGACCGCCTGGGTAACCGCAAGCTGGTACGACTGGGTATTGCCCTTGCCATAGTGGGAGCCTTGGTATTTGCTTTGCCCCAGGTATTTGGCGCGCTATCGCCTTGGGGCTTGATGTTGATGGGCTTGGGCTGCGCACCGATTTTTCCATCGATGATGCATGAGACCACCCGCCGTTTTCCGGCGGATGCGGCCACACGTCTTATTGGCAGGCAAATGGCCTGCGCCTACGTAGGCGGCTCGGTCATACCTGCTGCCTTTGGCCTACTGGCCACGTGGGCCGGTCTGAGTGCAGTGATGCCAGCCGTAGTGGGCTTGCTGACGCTCCTTTTACTGACCACTGTTCTAATTGACCGGATTAGCTGATGCAGACCCAAATCACAACTAAGTCCCATGGATCGCCGTAGCCTGCGGCCTTGGGACGGTTCACTTCGCGCCACCTACAGGAGCGAGCATTACACGGCAGTAAATCTCGGCATCAGATTCTGGTGCTAGTGGCCCATCGATTGCGGAGGCCTTAATCCTTGCGAATACAGATGTGGTCTCGCTGTATAGGCGAGCCCGCCTACAATTTGTCCATCGGCCAAGCACTCGCGCTTGGTAGGTTTTTAATCTACACGCAGCATCCATGACAAGCCATACCGAGCGCCCTATCCGTCACCAATACGAAGACCTGCTGCGTCACGCCTACACCCAAGGCGTGCACAAGCAAGACCGCACCGGCACCGGCACGACCAGCGTGTTTGGCTACCAGATGCGCTTTGACCTCCAAGAAGGTTTCCCGCTGGTGACGACCAAAAAGGTGCATTTGCGCTCGATCATTCAGGAGCTGCTGTGGTTTTTGACCGGGTCGGGCAATAACAACTGGCTCAAAGAACGCGGCGTCAGCATCTGGGACGAATGGGCCAAGCCCGATGGTGACCTAGGCCCGGTCTACGGCGTGCAGTGGCGCAGTTGGCCCACGCCGGACGGCGAGCACATCGACCAAATCAGCGAGCTAATGGCGACCTTAAAGAGCAACCCCGACTCGCGCCGCATGATCGTCAGTTCCTGGAACGTTGCCGATTTATCCAAGATGGCGCTCATGCCATGCCATGCTTTTTTTCAGTTTTACGTGGCACCTGCAGAGAGCCCAGATGGCAAGCCGCGTCTGAGCTGCCAGCTATACCAGCGCAGCGCGGATATTTTTTTGGGCGTGCCCTTTAACATCGCCAGCTACGCGCTGCTAACGCACATGATCGCCCAGCAATGCGATATGGATGTGGGCGATTTCATCTGGACCGGCGGCGACTGCCATGTGTATAGCAACCACCACACGCAAGTGGAGCTACAACTAAGCCGCGCGCCTATGGCCTACCCGACGCTGCACATCAAGCGGCGCCCAGCGAGTATTTTTGACTACGCCTTTGAGGACTTTGAGGTGCTGGATTACACGCCGCATCCCGCGATTTCCGCGCCGGTGGCGGTCTAGGCGCGCTGCCCATGGCGACCCGCCTGCACCTTATTTACGCGCGCGCTTCCAACGGGGTTATTGGCGCAAATAACACCCTGCCCTGGCACCTACCCGAGGACCTTGCGCATTTCAAACGGCAAACCTTGGGTTGCCCGGTCATCATGGGCCGCAAAACCTGGGATTCGCTA
>Ga0214919_10000402_pt1 | contig 73588 bp, 69 predicted proteins | sample LL1503_MetaG_FD_177994 | JGI IMG/M metagenome (GOLD analysis project Ga0214919, IMG submission 177994) | Freshwater microbial communities from Lake Lanier, Atlanta, Georgia, United States - LL-1503 | ecosystem: Environmental > Aquatic > Freshwater > Lake | place: USA: Georgia | collected... | reverse complement strand
GGAAAAAAAGTAGCTATATTTTTTTAGGAAAGATTTCTTTATTCTAAAAATTCAAATCCTATTTTTTTTCGAATCACCACGGAATCTTTTCCAGTTAAAGAGTTAGAGAAGAGTTGTGCAAGATCTTTCTGCTGCGAATTTGAGCATATACCCAATGTATAGTCAGTTGCTAGTTCAAACTCTAGAGGTAAATTCCCCACTAGTTCAGTTCCTGGCGTAATATTAATTTCAGTCACTTGGGTGCTACCAATTAATTGGTCTTCATTGCAAGCAGCCATTGCAGCCATAGCAACTGCCCCATTTGGGTAAGTACGAAAACGATCAGCAATTTCTTGATCAAGGCCAAGGGATTTGAGAACATGCATCACATGGATTCCGGCGGTCGCTTTTTCTGGATCTGGGAAATAAATACCTTTGGCATTTCGAAATGCTGTCAATAACTCAGCCCTTGTTTTAATGGGTGGTTTAGGAGTCCCTGATTTAACTGCAACTCCTGTCTTGACTATACCCAAAGAAATATCTGAATCCTTGATAACGTGACCAGACTCGATTAATTGCAGGATTTGAGATTTTGTCAAAATAATTAGATCACAGTAAGATCCTTGCAATAACTGCTCTCGCATCGCACCAACCGCATTAAAGGTTGCATGAATGGCGCACTGATGCAATTCTTCGAAATCTTTTTGTAATCCCTTAACAACGCCAGCCGCTGCACCACCACTTAATATAACTAATTCCATACGATCCTTTATTATTCGGGTTTAATACCTGCTGACTTAACAATTGCAGCCCATTTGCTAATATCGGCTTCAAGGTATTGATTAAATTCTGGGACGGTCATTGATAAAGGCAGAGCGCCTTGCTTAGCCCAAAGATCCTTGACATCTTGACGCGCGATAACTTTTCGAATGGCATTATTTAGTTGTGTGACGATTTCAGAAGGGGTGCCTTTGGGAGCCATTATTCCAAGCCAAATCGTTGCCTCAAATTTAGGAACTCCAGCTTCACCAACAGTAGGGGTGCTAGCCATAATCGCAGAGCGATTTTTACCAGTCGTAGCAATCGCTTTGACCTTGTTTTCCTTAACAAACTCATTCATCGTGGTAACTGCATCAAACATCATGTCAACTTGACCACCAATGACATCCGTCCTAGCTCCGGAGCTCCCTTTATAAGGAATGTGGGTAATATTAACCCCTGCCATGGAATTAAAAAGTTCCCCAGCCATGTGGTAAGGGGTGCCTGTACCTGAGGATGCAAAATTTAACTTTCCAGGTTTGGATTTGGCAAGTTGAATTAGCTCTGCCAGTGTTTTGACTGGAACAGAGGGATTGACAACGAGGACGAGATCTGAAAAGTTGATTGGAGCTATACCGACAAAATCCCTCATCAAATTAAAGGGTTTGTTGGGAACAAGTGATTCATTGACAGTTTGCGTATTTGACATCATTAGCAGGGAGTAACCATCTGCTGGCGATTTTGCTGCAAAGTCAGTACCGATAATCGAGCCAGCACCTGGCTTATTTTCTACTAAAAATGTTTGTTTAAAATCATCTTGCAGTCTTTGTGCTATAAAACGTGCATAATTATCAGCAGGCCCACCTGCAGCAAATGGCACAATAATTTTGACTGATTTGCTAGGATAGTTATCTGCGATGGCTGTCGAAGTGATGAATGCCAGCGTGGCAAACAGAGTAAGAAGTTTATTTATCATATTTGATTTCCTTGCAGGATTAGTTGTACGAACTAGTTAAAAACGTTTCAAATTGTATTATCCTTGATTTTTCTCCTCATACTGTATCGCAACTGCTCACCATGTCCCTTCAAGAAGAAGCTTTTCACTGTCTATGTATCAAAAATCCATCTAGGAAGGTACTGGAGGTCAAGGACCTATATCAACGCAATCTAATTCAAGCCAGTAGTCTCCAATATGAAAATGCCGTTATTCCTGATGAGCAATTGATTCCTGGATTTCCGGATAAACCAGAATTAGTACCCCCTTTAGCTGTAAAAAAAAGAGCTATGCATACGGTTGAGGGAAGGGCTATCGCAATGCATGCATTGGCCCATATAGAATTTAATGCTATTAATTTAGCGCTAGACGCTATTTGGCGCTTTTCTGACATGCCCATCAAGTTCTATCGTGATTGGCTTTTAGTTGCGAAAGAAGAGTCCGAGCACTTTGACTTATTACAAGGGCATTTAGCAGAGCTGGGATATTCTTATGGGGACTTTACTGCGCATAATAGTTTGTGGGAGATGGTTGATAAGACAAAATTAGATGTTTTAGCTAGGATGGCGCTCGTCCCAAGAACAATGGAAGCTAGAGGTCTAGACGCTGTTCCGATGATCCGAGATCGGTTCTTACAAGTTAAGGATATGCGTATGGTCGAGATTCTAGATATTATTTTGCGAGATGAAATTGGTCATGTAGAAATTGGTAATTATTGGTTTAATTACCTGTGTCAGGCAAGAAGGCTTGATCCAATGAAGGCTTTTAAAGATTTATGTAAACAATATAAGGCGCCGATTTTAAAAGGTCCTTTTAATATTGATGCTAGAAAATTAGCAGGTTTTACTGATGAAGAGTTAACGCACCTAGTAAATCAGACCAGTTAACGCGATACACGAATCAGTCAGCATAGAATAATCAATCTATTAAAGTTTTTGGACTTGTAGCCAAGCTAATTCGGCAATGGGGCGCGCTTTTTTGCCCATTTCGATAGCCTGTTGACTAGCAGCGTTGCCTTGAATTGCTCGGTGAGCAACTCCTTGAAGAATGGCCGCCATGCGAAACATGTTAAAGACAATATAAAACTCCCACTCCTGATTAGAATTGAGCTTAAAACCAGTTCTTTTTAAGTAGGAATCTAAATAACTTTGCTCATCTGGTATTTGTTGCTCTTCAAAATTGATCCCATGTAATCCCCTGAAAAGTTCAGGAGGAAATCGCCAAGCCATCATATGATATGCAAAATCAGAAATAGGATTACCTAAGGTCGATAACTCCCAATCCAAGACAGCTAAGACTTGAGACTGTTTAGGATGAAAAATCATATTATCAATCCGAAAGTCTCCATGAACGATACTGGTTGGATCATTACTTGGGATATGTTTTGGTAACCACTCAATGAGATGGTGCATCGCATCGATGGGTTCTGTTTGAGAGGCCAAATATTGCTTAGACCAGCGCTCTAATTGTCTTTGCACGTAACCACCAGTTCTGCCATAGTCACCTAGGCCAATTGAATCTGGAGAGATTTGATGCAGCTTAGAAATTGTTAGATTCATTTGATCAAATATATCTAAGCGATCTGAGGCATCTAAATCGGGTAGGCGCGGATCCCAAAATATGCGCCCATCGACAAACTCCATGACATAGAACTCTGAACCAATAATGCTTGGATCCTTGCAATAGGCATAGACCCGAGGAACTGGAAAGTCAGCTCGGGAAAGCGCTTCAATGACGCGGTACTCACGGTCAATGGCATGGGCACTTGGCAGAAGATTACCGATGGGTTTTCTTCTGAGAATACATTGGAATACGTCTTGCGTAATTAAAAAGGTAGGATTCGATTGGCCACCTTCTATTCGCTTGATTTGAATATCTTGATTTGGTTCAATAGCTGCTAGATGATCTTTGGCCCATACGCGCAATTTTTTTTCAGAAAGATCGTGCTGATTAACCATAGTCGATTAGAGCTTACCTAAACTCAACGAGTTTAAATGTGCCCATTGATTTGGCGAGTAAGTCGCCTGAGGCATCATAAGCCGAAGCTTCGCAGAATTGAATCGACTTACCGGCTTTGAGGACTGTGCCATGGACAACCATTTTGCCTTTGCCACCTTTGATAAAACTCGTTGACATATCAATTGTCATCGCTCCACCCAAATGGCCATGCTTTACTTTAGCCGCCATTGCCATTGCAAAATCGAGCAAAGTCATCATAACGCCACCATGCGCAACTCCAAAGGAATTACACTGCCATGGTTGCAAATCTAGGTGCACATGCACCAAATCTTCGGAGATCTTTTCTACATCCATAGCCATTTTTTCGATGAAGGGAATTTCAATACCAAAATACGTTTGTGACATGGTTTTTCCTATGTTGAGTTATTTGTATGTTTCAAGAGCATGAATCTAATTATTTTGAACTTTTTTTAGTTGGTTCAGGACAGTAAAAACACCACTTGTCCTGAGCATGATTTTATTGCCAACTTTGAGGGAGCACTCCGCAAAGCTCATTCGTTTACCGATTTTACTAATTCGAAATTCAGTCTCTAACCAATCATTGGGTTTGGGACTAGCCATAAAATCTGAGCTTAAGTGGACCGTAACTAGTTTTTGTGGTGGCTCGGTACTTCTAGATAAGTTATATCCTAGAGCAGAATCAGCCATGGAAATCAGCATTCCACCATGCGCAGTGCCCCAAATGTTGGTGTGTTTTGGCTCAATTCGAATACCAAATACGCGCTCAACGTGGCCGTTATCGGTGGGGACATTTTTATAATACCAAGGTCCAAGCATCGTTAAAAATTGTTCAGACTGGGGGGATAATTCGTGCAGAATAAATCCCTCGGGAATATCGAGCGAATGGTTAATAGTCATGGCTATCTATTGTATTCAAATCTAAGTGCCTAATCCGAAAGAGAAGGGATAGGGATTAAAATAAGAATATGTATACAGTTAAAGAAATTTTTAGTACGCTGCAAGGCGAGGGGGCGCAAGCCGGACGGGTAGCTGTTTTTTGCCGTTTTACGGGTTGCAACCTTTGGTCTGGCAGAGAAGAAGACAGAGCTCAAGCAATTTGTCAATTTTGCGATACAGATTTTGTTGGAATGAATGGTGTTGGGGGAGGGAAGTTTCCTGATGCCAATTCTTTAGCAAATGCGATTGATTCTGAGTGGCTTCAAATGAATCGATCTCAGACTAATAAATACCTAGTTTTTACGGGTGGAGAACCATTACTGCAATTAGATGAGGTTCTGATAAAGGCACTTCATGAACGACATTTTCAGATTGCCATAGAAACCAATGGCACTATTAAGCCTCCTGGACATATTGATTGGATTTGCGTTAGCCCAAAAAATGGTTCAAGCTTGGTTTGCTTACAAGGAGACGAAATCAAATATGTGATTCCTCAAAATCATCAGATACCTCATTTGAATGAGATTGAATTGTCCCTCAAGCGTTTTGAAAAAATGAACTTCCAACATTTCTTTTTACAAGCAATGGACGGTCCTCGGCAAGCAGAGAATATCAATTTAGCTATTGAACTCTGTAAAAAGAGGCCATTATGGCGACTTAGCCTGCAGCAGCACAAATTAATCCACTTACCCTAGATCAATCCCCGAAGATGAAATATTTTGAAATTACCAGAAAATTAGAGTTTGATGCTGGACACAGAATCCCGAACCACAATGGTCAATGTCGTCATTTGCATGGGCATCGCTATTGTTTGGAGGTTACGCTAAGAGGTCAGGTCAATGAAACAAGTGGTGCCAGGGATGAGGGGATGATTATGGATTTTGGCGATATCAAGAAAATCATGAATGATGTCCTTATTCAGCATTGGGATCATTCTTTCTTTGTGGCTCAGACTGATACGGAATTAATGGCCTTTCTAAAGACTATTGTGGATCATAAAACGACTGTTATGCAGGCTGTTCCAACTGCGGAGAATATTGCTCAGTATGCTTTTGACTTATTAGCACCGGCCTTAAATAATCATTTTATGAAAAAATTGACCTTACAACGCGTTCGGTTGTATGAAACCCCAAACTGCTGGGCTGATGTGTGTGCGGCCTAAATGAATAGTCATTTTTCGGACGATGAGAAATGGATGCGTCTAGCCATTGAGCAAGCGAAACTGGCCGCCCTAGAGGGAGAAATTCCGGTCGGGGCAGTTCTCGTCAAGGATGGGCATTGCCTTGCCACTAGTCATAATTTGCCAATTGCGAGGCATGATCCGACTGCCCATGCTGAAATGAATGTCCTGCGTGAGGGCGCCAAGCAATTACAAAATTACCGCTTACCTGGGGTTGATCTATATGTCACACTAGAGCCCTGTCTAATGTGTGCCGGGGCTATTTTTCATGCCAGAGTCAATCGGGTAATTTTTGGAGCATTTGATTCTAAAACTGGTGTTGCGGGTGGGGTCATTAATGTGTTTCAAGAGACTGCCTTAAATCACCACACGGCAGTTCAGGGTGGTATTCTAGAGGCCGAATGCTCCAAGTTATTAAAGGATTTTTTTAAAAATAAGCGTCTTTTAGCCCATTAAAAAAATATGCCTCAACTATGCCCCAAGTCTTAGCCCATCTGCACTGCATTGCACCTTCAGGTCCTTTACTCAATATCGAGCGAGCAACTAGAGGCCTGCAATGGTTAGAAAACCAGGGCTTTGTAATCCATAATGCGACTGCTGCCAATCGTCAATTTGAACGTTTTGCAGGGATGGATCATGAAAGGGCCCATGAAATTAATGCTTTAGCAGAAATGGTAAATGATGATGGGTTGATTGCCATGGGGATTCGGGGCGGGTATGGCATGACTCGCATACTTCCTCAAATAGCTTGGATTAAGCTTGGTCAAGCGGTTGCAAAGGGACTTTCGATTGTCGGCCACAGTGATCTAACAGTATTACACCTCGGTTTATTAGCTCAAACTGGTATGCCAAGTTATGCTGGACCGATGATTTCTGCCGATTTTGGCAATGAATCTAGTGCAGAGATATCTCAATTTACATACCAACACTTTATTCAAGCTGTTATCAATAAAAAATTGGATATTCAGGTGGAGCATTCCCAAGAATTCTATACGGGACCCCCAATCGAGTTTCGAAGGAAGACCTTATGGGGCGGGAATTTATCGATGCTAGTGAGTCTTTTAGGAACGCCCTATTTCCCGTCTAAAGAGACTATTCATCAAGGTATCTTATTTATTGAAGATGTCAATGAACACCCATACCGGGTGGAAAGAATGTTGTTACAACTGGTGCAGGCAAATGTACTGAATAGCCAATCGGCTATATTAGTTGGGGACTTTTCTGGCTATCAATTAGGTCCCCTTGATGCGGACTATTCATTGCTAAAAGCTTTGGGTCGAGTTAGTCAGGAATTACAGCAACTTGGGACAGGTACGGCTATTGTTTCAGGCTTACCGTTTGGGCATTGTGTAGATAAAGTTACATTACCAGTTGGTATATCTTGTGATTTAGACTTGTCCACCCAGGGCTTTAAACTTTCAGGTAGTTGGTAATTCTTGAAAATTTAAGTAAGGATAGTAAAATGGTGGGTTGAAATCTCTTTTCTATCATCATTTCTAATACTTTTTTGAGTTCATAGTGCTATCAACATCCAACATCACCATGCAGTTCGGCCACAAGCCGCTTTTTGAAAACATTACGGTTAAATTCGGAGGCGGGAATCGCTATGGGCTAATCGGAGCAAATGGCTGTGGTAAGTCTACCTTCATGAAAATTTTGGGTGGTGAATTAGAGCCATCCTCGGGACATGTCATGCTTGAGCCGAATATTCGGCTTGGGAAATTACGCCAAGACCAATTTGCTTTTGAAGAGATGCGTGTCTTGGATGTTGTGATGATGGGCCATGCTGAAATGTCTAGCGTTGCACAGGAGAGAGACTTAATTTATGCAAATCCTGATGCAACTGAAGATGATTATATGCACGCTGCCGAGTTAGAGGCGAAGTTTGCAGAATACGGTGGCTATACAGCTGAAGCTAGAGCAGGGGAGTTATTACTGGGTGTTGGCGTTTCAATTGATTTGCATCAAGGCCCCATGAGTGCTGTTTCTCCTGGTTGGAAGTTACGTGTTTTACTGGCCCAGGCTTTATTTTCTGATCCAGATGTCTTGTTATTAGATGAGCCCACCAATAATTTAGATATCCATACGATTCATTGGCTAGAAGATATTTTGAACGAGCGCAATAGTACGATGATTATTATTTCGCACGACCGGCATTTTTTAAACTCGGTTTGTACGCACATGGCTGATATGGATTTTGGAACTTTACGTGTTTATCCTGGCAATTATGACGATTACATGTTGGCTTCTGCCCAAGCCAGATCTCAGCAGATGTCGGATAACGCCAAAGCAAAAGATAAAATTGCTGAATTACAAGACTTTGTCAGAAGGTTTTCCGCTAACAAATCTAAAGCCAGACAAGCCACATCTCGGCAAAGGCAGTTAGAGAAGATTGAGGTGGCCGATATCAAACCCTCTTCGAGACAAAATCCTTTTATTCGTTTTGAACTCGAAAAGGTTCTGCACAATATTGCTGTTGAATGTACTGGTATTACAAAAACATTTGATCGGACTATTTTTAAGAATTTGAATATAACGGTTCAGCCCGGTGAGAAAATTGCCATTATTGGTCAGAATGGGGCGGGTAAGACAACCCTCTTGACTACACTCTTAAGTGCTCGTTTTGGGGGGGCTGACCCCGATCAGGGAGCGGTGAAGTGGGCTGAACATGCCAACGTTGGGGTAATGCCTCAAGATACCAATATGTGCTTTCCAGTCGATAAAAACTTATCTGATTGGATGGGTGACTGGTCAAAAGCAGGGGATGATGATCAGGTAATCCGAAGTACCTTAGGCCGATTACTCTTTTCGGGCCCAGAAATCACCAAATCCGTGAAGGTGATTTCAGGTGGTGAAAAAGGTCGAATGATCTGGGGTAAATTAATGTTAGGTAAACATAATGTGCTTGCTCTAGATGAGCCGACCAATCATATGGACATGGAATCGATTGAAAGTATGCAGATCGCCCTAGAAAAATATGCTGGTACATTGATATTTGTATCGCACGACAGGGAGTTTGTTTCCGGCTTAGCTACTCGGATTTTAGAGGTTGGGATGGATGGTGAAGTTGTTGACTTTTCAGGAACTTACGAAGAATACCTCACAACGAAGGGCATGAATTAACTGGATCTAATTTAGTCTTTTTGTTGCGTAAAACGCATAGCAGTGCCCTCTACAGTAATTCGCTGCCAAACCTGTTTTTTTTCTTCTGGGGACATACTCACCCAATTAGCCACTTCTAGAATTGTCCGGCCGCAGCCTTTACATACATCATCAAAAAGAGTCGAGCAAATGCCGATGCAAGGCGAGTCTTGGCCCGTATCAGGGGAGGTACTCATCCGAAAGAGGACAGACCAATGAGTTCAATTTTATATTGATCTGGATCTTCAATAAAAGCAATGATTGTATTACCACCCTTTACGGGACCTGCTTCTCGAGTAACATTACAGCCCATTTGTTTGACCATTTCGCAGGTTTTATAGACATCTTCAACGCCAATTGCGATATGACCAAAATAGCCCCCATGTTCATAATGGTCTACGCCATAGTTGTAGGTTAATTCGATTTCTCCAAAACCTGCCTGATTTCCCTTGCCATAACCTAAAAAGGCTAGATCATACTTTTGCTCTGGTCTTTGGGTAGTTCTGAGAAGAGTCATACCTAGAACTTGTGTATAAAAATCAATCGATTGAGGTAGGTTAGTAACCCGAAGCATCGTGTGCAGAAATTTCATATTGCCTTTGTCATGTTCCTTGGATTGATACACCTATCTTATTTAACATAATAATTATTATGCGCATACTATGCATCTAAGTAAGTATTGATAATTCTTGTAATGATGTGAAAATTTACTGAATTTCTCTATTTTATAGCTTTTTAAGGAATTAGATTCCGACTTGCATAGCTTGGCCCCTATGGCCATGGTTTTAGTATGTATTCTGATTGATACATTTTTTTCCATCTGGATTTCAATCCTTCAACTATCTCTTTTTGATTTCCCATATTTGCAAAATCGATTGCTGTCAGCTCTAACTGATTCTTAGCTGCTAAATCGGCTTCATTATCTAGTAAATATTTCACAACCTGAATGTGGCCGGCTCGAGATGCTAACATCAATGGAGTCGTTGAATTGGGGCTTTCGACATCAACATAGGCGTCTTTTTCGATCAAAAAACGAATAATCGCTAAATGCCCGTTGGTGCTTGCATAATGCATTGGGCTCCAGCCATTTTTTTCTATACTGGCCTGTTTGGTATCTATTAAGTGTTTTACCAAAGGTAAATCCCCTTTAAAGGCGGCGTACATGAGGGCATTTTCCTGATTATTATTCTCTAAATCTACATTTAAATCATTAACTTGCGAGATATATTGAATAACTTTCTTCGAGTCATTTTTAATCGCATGAATCAATAGAGTATCGCCAGATGCGTTCTGTAAATTGACCGCTGAGGGATTTCTATCAAGATATTTTTGAAGTCCTTCCAAATCATCAAAATACGCCATTTGAAAAAGAGATTCTGTAATAAATGCCAGAGATTGTCGAGCTGGGGGCTTTTGTTGATTTGTTTGAGACAAGCACACACCCGCCAGGACGACTAGGGCAAAACCCACCAATAATTTACCAAAAAAGTTATTTGACATAGCTAAACCTGAAATAGTTCAGAAAAATTACGGCTAGTGACCATGGCCAAATCCTCGACTGGAATACCTTTTAATTCGGCAATATATTTGCCAACGTAACTGACCCAAGCTGGCTGGTTCATTTTTCCTCGATGCGGCACAGGCGCTAAATACGGCGAGTCTGTTTCAATTAAGAGACGATCAAGGGGTACATATTGACAGGTATTTTTGATTTCAAGCGCATTTTTGAATGTCACGATACCCGAAAAAGAAATATAAAAGTTCTGATCCAATGCCGCTTTAGCGACGTCTATTCCCTCTGTAAAGCAATGCATCACGCCCCGCGGATCCTTTGCCCCCTCTTCTTGCATGATTCGGATCGTATCCGTTGAGGCATGACGAGTATGAATAATGAGCGGTTTTTGAGCGGCTTTAGCGGCCTGAATATGCACTCGAAATCGTTCTCTTTGCCACTCAAGATCAGCGTATGCTCGGTCAGCCATGCGGTAATAGTCTAGTCCAGTCTCCCCTATACCAATTACCTTAGGATCTTGGGCCTGCATCGTTAACCAGTCAAAAGTGGGCTCAGGAGTGTTTTCATAATCAGGATGCACGCCGACTGTGGCATATAAATGGTCGTATTTTTTTGCTAAAGCTAAGACCTTTGGGAAATCTGGCTGATTGACACTAATACACAAGGCTTTTGTAACAAGGTGCGTTGCCATATTTTGCAAAATTTCATCAAAATTTACTTGAAAATCATCAAAATCTAAATGGCAATGTGAGTCAATAAACATTTCTAGGCTTTGAAAAGGTGGGCATATTTTGCTAGCAAAGACTCAAGCTGTAATTTAGGAAATAAGGGATGCGAGGCTAGCTTCATTTCAATCATCAGAAATTTAATAAATTGGCTTAATTGTGAAAAGCTCATTCGATCTTGATAAAGTTTTATTTTATCCGCCCAGCGGGGATAGTACCTGACAGGTAAGTTCGATTTGGATAAATAGATATCAATACACCAACGGTACAAACAGTTTAAGATATCGATTAGAGAATTTTTTGCAAGAAGATCAATTACTTGGGATATTTCAATATCTCCAAATCGGGATAATTGCTCAATTACCACTTGACCGTTAAATGCCCAACCTTCAACCGCTTGTAATGTTTTAAGGGGAGATTTTCCATGTTCAGTCAATAAGGCTCCTAAATCATCCCTATCGATTCTTTTGCATGAGTCCTGTAATCTTAACCACTCGAGACTGTCAACTTCTTTGGGTTTTGGTACTGGAATCGCCACGCATCTGGACCGAATCGTAGGTAAAACGAGATCAATACGATGCGTTACTAAGATATAAATCACGTTCGGAGATGGCTCTTCCAAAGACTTTAAAAGGCAATTTGCTGCTTCGGTTGCCATTGACTCAACGGGATAAATGAAGATGATCCGCTTTCCCCCGCGGTATGATCCAAGAATATTACTTGACACGACATCTCTGATTTGCTCAATTTTTATGAATTTACTTAATTTTTTATCTGAAACCTCTTTTTTATCCAAATCGATTTCAAGCTGCAGATGCTTTTCTAGGAGATATGACTGGTTTTCAGGTAATACTGGGAAAAAGTCAGGGTGATTTGCCTGACTAAACCAGTGGCATGCCTGACATTGCTGGCATGGCTTATCGTGCGTGCCTTCGCACACCAGATAGTTGGCTAAGTGCATGGAAAAATTGAACTTTCCAATTGCCTGCTCACCAAAAAAAAGAAGGGCTTGAGGAATTGATTGTTGCTTAAATTGACTAAAAAAAGTGGCGTTCCAAGGGTAAAGCATAGATCGGGCCTCTTATATCAATGAATCTATTTTAGTCGCAATATGCCCTATCACCTTTTGAATATTTTTAATTGACTGACTAGCATCAATTACCTCAAAGCGCATTGGATCCTCTTTTACTCTGCGAAGATACTCGGCTCTAACCCGATTAAAAAAGTCAAAATTTAAGGCCTCGAACTTGTCGGGATTTCTAGATAATGCCCTTCTCTTTTCTGCTTCTTCTGGGCTGATATCAAAAAGAATCGTTAAGTTGGGCTGAATAGCAACTGTTGTTAGATTAAACTCTCGGTCGATCGTCCAGCTCTCTAATTGATTTAATTTATGGGCTAATATGCCTCGCCCACCAACTTGATAGGCAAAGGAGGAATCTGTATAGCGGTCACAAATAACTATTTGACCACATGCCAGTGCTGGCTCAATCACTACAGCTAAATGTTCTCTTCTGGCTGCAAACATCAAAAGTGCCTCAGTTTCTGCATGCATCTCCTGATGTAGAAGCAGTTGACGTAATTTTTCGCCTAGCTCCGTGCCACCTGGCTCACGTGTCATCACAATTTTCTTTTCAGGAAAACGCGCTCTTAGACACTCTTGAAAAAAATCTAAGTGAGTACTTTTACCGGCACCATCGATACCTTCGAAAGTAATAAAAAATCCAGGAAAAGAAGAATTTCTCTCGCGCATAAACTTATAATAGAACACATGTCCTTACCTAAGCCGAAATGCTTAGATAATTTTTACCTTTACTTTACCTTTATTAATCCAATTGCCAATTGCTCAAATTATATCGATGAATCAAACGCAAAACATGAAATTCATCCCTCTGACAGACTGGGATATTATTCGTGTGGAAGGGCCAGATACCAAAGTTTTCCTAGAAAACTTGCTCACTTCGAGTGTGTCTAGTCTAGACTCTCGGTCTGGTCAGCTCTCTGGATTTTGCTCACCCAAGGGTCGATTGATGGCAAGTTTTTGGATTACAGAACAAAGGCAAAATGCTATTCTTATTTGGATTAGTAAAGACCTTGCACCTGAATTTGCCAAAAAATTACAGATGTATCGTCTGCGATCTAAAGTTGAGATTCATTATGAGCCTAATTTGTATTGCTTATATGGTGTTTTATCATCCTCGAAAGAACAGGATGAAATAAACTCCGAGGCATTTCAGTTTTTAAAGTTGCCTGAAGTGCTCCACGAATCTCAACAAATTGCCCGCACAGTTTTTGCTTTTCAACAGCCTCCCCCTAGCATAGATAATGAACTTGCAGAGCAATGGAATTTACTGGAGGTACTGAGTGGCATTCCCCGCTTAACAAGCGCAACTAAAGATCTTTTTGTGCCACAAATGATTAATTTTGAATCCTTGGGAGGGGTAGATTTTAAAAAGGGCTGTTATCCTGGTCAAGAGGTTGTGGCACGAAGTCAATATCGTGGCACTATCAAACGTCGATTAAAACTTGGCACCATCATGGGTAATCCCCAGGCTCTTTTTAAACCTGGTGATCTGGTTTTTACTGAGCAAGAATTAGATCAACCGGCTGGGGTAATTTTGCTGAGCGCCTACCACTCGGGCCTAGCAGTAAATTATGTCCAAATGGAAATTAATTTAAGTGCTACGGGCCTACCTCTGCGCATTACTCGGCCAGATGAGGCACCTTCAAACCTGATCCAAATTGTAGAACCACCTTATCAACTTCTAACCATCTAAGTGTATGTGTATTATTTTATTTGCTATTAATTCACATCCGGACTACCCTTTTGTAGTTGCTGCAAATCGTGATGAGTTCTATGCCCGCCCTACAAAAAAAATTGATTGGTGGAGCGATTATTCTCATGTTCTTGGTGCTCGCGATCAAGCGGATGTTCTAGGTTTGCCGGGCACAGCACTTGGCTTATCTCAAAAAGGTAAATTCTCAGCCATTACAAATATTCGTGCGCCTAGTGAAAAAAACCCAGACTTACGAACCCGCGGCGAACTCACCGCTAAATTTTTATCGCAATCAAAACCGATACATGAATTTATTACTGATCATCAAAAATCGTTTTTACAATACAATGGCTTTAATTTGTTGCTAGGAGATCTATCAAATGTCACACGTCCAGAGTTTTTCTGGGTAACTAATCGCTTGTTGGTTGGGGATAAGATTAGACAACGAAAGACAATCAATCCGACTGCCATTTCGGCTGGCTTATACGGTCTATCTAATGCGATGCTGGATACACCCTGGCCCAAAGTACGTTCTGGAGTTGCGCAATTTGCGCAAGCACTGGCTCGAGATTCGGGTAAATTTAATCAAGATGCCATGTACTTTAATCTGCTTGCAGATAATAATAATTTCTCAGACCAGGTCTTGCCATCCACTGGAGTGAGCCATGAATGGGAAAAAGCCCTAGCGCCAATTTTTATTCAAACAGAACATTACGGCACGCGTTCATCTACCTTACTTCGAGTTCGTAAAGATGGGATGTTCCAGATGATCGAGCGTAGTTTTCAACAAAATGAATTAACTAACACAAGTATATTTGAGGGACAACTCGAGCAATCGACCACTCAAGATCGCTAATCAGATTAGCCTTTGGAAGATAGACTTGATTCAGACTGACTTCTAATAGGATCTTTAATTAAAGAGCGCTTAAAGTATTTAAATGTACCAGTTGCCATGCTACATAATTGACCATGCTGATCAATTAATTTTGCTTCGCAAAATGCCATAGTTGCAGTCGTATGAATCGATTTACCAATCACGCGGATTGAGCCTTCAGTGGCTCGCATAAAGGTGTTTTTGAGTTCAATAGTTACCACGCTTCGATCATTAGGGTCAGCTGCCCTTGCGGCAATTGCCATCGCGGCATCGGCAAGGGACAGCAAGACTCCACCATGAACGCTTCCCCAAGTATTTAAATGCTTTTCTTCAACCGCAAGGCTAATCTCCCCTTCTCCATGACTCATTCGATGCAATTTAACACCCAACAGGTTTAAAAAAGGCACGTCTAGGTCAAGGTAAACTTGATTATTGATAGGATCTACTGAATTCGTCATAAGCAATTAGGGATAAATGAGTCAAACTCAGCATATTGTAGGCCAAATAGGAATCAAGCTTTTTGAATAAAAGTTATACATTCGAGAGTTTTAACTGGTAACAAGGATACTGAATATCCAACTATAATAAACTCTTATCGACTTTTGAATTATTTCACTACTTTTGCCAAAATTGTTTTAAAAAATCATGCCAGCAAACCCAATATCAAAAAAAACTGTAGCTCAGTATCAAGCAGAACTCTCACCGATTGAGTTTGAGGTAACGCAAAGATCTGGAACCGAAAGGCCTTTTACCGGAAAATATTGGGATCATTGGTCAACGGGTATTTATCAATGTGTTTGTTGTGGAGTGCAATTATTCTCATCCAATACAAAATTCGATGCGGGCTGTGGTTGGCCAAGTTTTTCGATTCCTTTAGAAAATTCAGCAATTCGGGAAATTAAAGACTCAAGTCATGGCATGATTCGAACAGAGGTTCGTTGTCAAAACTGTGAGGCACATTTAGGGCATGTGTTTGATGACGGCCCTGCTCCATCTGGGCTGAGATACTGTATTAATTCAGCATCACTGCGTTTTAACGATCAACAAAATCAAACTGGAGAATCAAGTAAGTGAAGTTTTTAGCAGAAATACTTCCTATTATTGCTTTCTTTGCAGCGTTTAAATTATTTGATATTTATGTGGCGACCGTGGTTGCAATGGTTATTACCTTGTTACAAATTGCCTGGATTAAGTTTGAGAGAAAACCGATCCCAAAAATTCAACTATTTAATTTAGTAATTATTCTTATCTTTGGTGGGCTTACTATTGGTTTACAAGATAAAGACTTTATTATGATCAAGCCTACGATTCTTTATTGGGCTTTTGCGCTAGGACTTGGCGTGAGTTGGTTTATCTTTAAGAAGAATTTAATTCAAGCGGTCATTGGCAAAGAGGTTCAAATTGACCCATTAATTGCAGATCAGGTGTGGTTTAAGTTGAACTTGCTGTGGATTGGATATTTCTTTTTTTTAGGTTGTTTAAACTGGTGGATTGCCAAAAATTTTTCCGAGGATTTTTGGGCAAATTTCAAACTCTCCACGATCGGAATTTTATTTGTATTTATCTTGATTCAAGGTTTATGGTTAAGTAAATATATGAAACAGGAACCTGAGAAAGAATAGTTTTTAATGAGCGTCCATCCCCAAATTGTTTTGTATCAACAAGTTTTAACAGAAAAACTCAGGCCTGATTCTCTTGCGATCATTGATGAATCAGACCAGCATGCTGGACATGCAGGCCATCATGGCGGCGGTGCTAGCCATTTACGCCTGCATATTGTTGGGGCTGCTTTTGAAGGCTTAAGCCGTTTAGCTAGACATCGCCTAGTGTATGATATTTTGAATCCATGGATGCCGCATGAAATCCATGCCTTAGTAATTAATGCGAAAACGCCATCCGAAAATGAAAAAATCTAACCTCGTATTCCTATCGATTTGTGTAAGCTTTTGCTTTAACTCATCCGTTGCTGCCCAAAACGCTGCCGTTGTAAATGGTAAGCCTATTCCATTAGCCAAATTAACGCGCATGCTAGAAAAATCTGGTCAAATGAATTCGCCTGATGTGAAGGAAAAAGCGCGCGATGTATTAATTACAAAAGAACTAATCTTACAAGAAGCTGATAAAAGAGGATTAACGAAGAATGAAGAGGTTCGTGATGCTATGGAGCAAGCTAGGTTGAGCGTTCTTGTCTCCGCAGTATTCGAGGATTATATTTCTAAAGACGGCATTTCTGACAAAGATTTAATCCCTGTCTATGAAAAAGTCAAGGGCCAATTTGGTGGTAAGCAATATAAGGTTAGACACATATTAGTGGAAAACGAAAAATTAGCAAATACCTTGCAGGCTCAAATTAAGGGTGGTGCGAATTTTTCTGACTTGGCAAAAACTCATTCAAAGGATCAGGGCTCTGCCCCCAATGGTGGAAGTCTTGATTGGGTAACTGCTAGTGGTTTAGTCCCTGAATTTGCCCAAGTGATGACCACGCTAAAAGCTGGAGAATTAGCTAGTTCACCAGTTAAATCACAATTTGGCTGGCATATTATTCAAGTTGATGAGATTAAAGATACTCCGACCCCAAGTATGCAAGAAGTTAAGCCGCAGTTGGTACAAATGCTGACCCAAGATCAAAATTGGCAAAAATTTAAATTTTCTGAAATGATGGAAAAGTTTAAATCGAAGGCAAAAATTCAATAAAGCCCTCCAAGACTTGACTTTTTCTGAACATCGCTAGTGTTGATATTTTAAATAGTCGGGTACTACCCTTTTCCTATTCTTTTTTATTGATATCGTAAAGATTTACCTAGCTAATACTACACGGGTTCTTGATTGCTTCTAGTTCGATTATTGGTAGAGCACTAGTATTGCGGATGCACTAACTATTCAATTTGCAATCGGTACAAATTGACCAATTAAATCTCTAGATATTTTTTACTTTGTAGATTATTTGATTTTAAATCTGCAACCCATTGTTTAGCTGGGAGCTGATATCTTTTTTGAATAGTCTTTGCCCTTTTTTTGAGGTCCGACCAAGCAAATTTTATATAAGGTCCTTTAAAAGCAATTGCGACTACATTACAGTCATGAACCTCCTTAAACAACAGCACTCTATTATCAAATACATCACAAATTCGTCGAATGTTTTTTGCATAACTCGAATGCTGATTAAATAAATTGACGGTTAGGACTCCGGGCGACTTTAAGACATCAAAGCACCCTTGATAAAATTGCTTTGAATTTAAAGCTGGTCCAGATGCTTTACCATTAAAAATATCTACTTGTAGCACATCGAACTGATTGTTATGCGCTACCTGTTGAGTAAAGTTCAGGGCGTTTGCCTGTACTACTTGAATTCTGTCATTTCGTAAATCTAAATCAAACATGGCCTGTGCTGCAATGATGATTGCAGGATTGAGCTCAACAGCAGTCGTCTTTATCGTTTTGTTTAAATGATTGGTAAATTTCGTGAGAGCGGCAGACCCAAGTCCCAGCTGTAATGCATGAAAGCCCACTAAGGGCTCTAAAAAAAGTAACCAAGCCATCATTTGCTGCGCGTACTCTAATTCGATATGTAGAGGCTTTTTTAAATTCATTGCACCTTGGATCCATGGCGTACCTAAGTGTAAGTATCGAATATTGCCAACTTCAGAAAAAGTTACCGATTCGTATGTAGGATTTTTCATCAACCAATCCAATATCTAGCATTACGGAACATTCTCATCCATGGGCTTAAGCCATTATCCTTGTCATGCCAAGATGGCGGTGACCAGCTCATTTGAACTGTGCGAAACACACGTTCTGGGTGCGGCATTAAAGCAGTAAATCTACCATCTGGGGTTGTTATACCAGTAATACCATCTATTGATCCGTTGGGATTCAGGGGATAGTGTAAAGTTGGCTGACCGTAGTGGTCAACAAAACGCATGGCAACTAACTGTTGATTTTTGAGTTGCTCAAGAGACCCTTGGATACCAAAGTTAACTTGTCCTTCACCGTGGGCTACGACAATTGGTAATTGACTTTTTTGCATTTCTTTAAAAAAGATCGATGGCGATTCCAAAATCTCCACTTGTACAAATCTGGACTCATATTGCTCAGATTGATTTCTAGTGAATTGTGGCCAATACTGAGCCCCGGGAATAATGGATGATAAATTACTCATCATTTGGCAGCCATTACACACTCCTAAAGCAAAAGTATCCTTACGCTGAAAGAACGCCTCAAAAGTATCTCTTAAACGCGGGTTCATCAAAATTGTTTTAGCCCAACCCTGTCCAGCTCCAAGCACGTCGCCATAACTAAACCCACCGCAAGCTACAAATCCTATAAATGATTGCATTGATACAGCACCACTAAGCAAGTCGGTCATATGCACATCTTGACACTCAAAGCCAGCCAATCCTAGAGCATATGCCATTTCCACATGGGAGTTAACGCCCTGCTCCCGAAGAATAGCTATCCGAGGTTTTAGTGCCTGATTCATCACAGGAAAAGTTGGGTTATCCAGAGGATTAAATAGCAGTATTGGGGAAAGGCCAGGATCTTTTACGTCTTGAACAGCCTGTTTCTCACTAGCAACGCAGTCGGGATTGTCGCGCAGGGCAGCAATTGCTAGACTATTTGTTTCCCATTGACATTGTAAAGAGACCCTTGGTGTTTGATAAATACATTTTGCATCTCGCCAAATTTCTATGCTATCAGTTGTATTTATCTTTCCAACAATATGGGTATGCGCACTTAAGTGATGATCTCTCAGAATCTTAAAAATAGCATCTCGGTCAGTTCTTCGTGTTTGAATAACGATACCTAACTCTTCATTAAAGAGTGCTTTCAAGGTATTTTCATGACGTCGTCCACAAATTTGGGATGCCCAATTTTTGGCATCCCCAAAATCCGATTCAGTTCCTTTTTCTAGAACGAGCAAGTCAATGTTTAAGGAAATACCAACGTGCGAGCAAAAAGCCATTTCAGCAATAGTTGTTAGAAGTCCACCATCTGAGCGGTCGTGATAAGCGAGTATTTGATTGTTAGCTTTCAGTTTTTCAAGGGCTTGCGCTAAATGGATCAGTTGATGAGACTGAATATCCGGACAAATCGTATCGATTTGATCACTGATATGGGTGAGAACGCTCCCACCCATCCGATTCTCGCCTTGTCCTAAATCAATCAACATGATTTCAGTATCTAGCTCAGCACTATTGAGTAAGGGAGTTAGTGTTTTACGAACATCCTTGACAGGGGCAAAGGCGGAAATAATTAATGACACAGGGGATGTAACGCTTCGATCGCTGCCATTTTCAGACCATTTGGTTTGCATGGATAGTGAATCTTTGCCCACCGGAATAGAAATACCTAACTCAGGACATAACTCCATGCCAATGGCGTACACCGCTTCAAATAACTTGGCATCCTCTCCAGGAGTGCCGCAGGATGCCATCCAGTTCGCAGAAAGTTTAATATGGGATACATCTGTAATATCAGCACTTAAAATATTTGTAATGGCTTCTCCAACCGTAATACGTGCAGCAGCCCCAGCATTAAAAATAGCAATAGGTGGTCTTTCTCCCATGGCCATGGCCTCTCCTCGGAATGAGGCAAAGTCAGCCATGGTCACAGCACAATCCGCAACAGGAACCTGCCAAGGTCCAACCATTTGATCACGATGCGTCAGACCTCCAACGCTACGATCACCAATCGTAATTAAGAAAGACTTACTAGCAACTGTCGGATGAGCAATCACTTGATGAATAGCTGTTGGCAGTTGCACGTCATCCCAACATGGCCTAGTGATCGGGCTGGCAATTTGCTGGACATCACGATGCATCATTGGAGGCTTACCGAGTAAGACCTCCATAGGGATATCAATAGGTAAAAGCATAGGGTCAGCGACCGGAAAATGACTATCTTGAAGAATCAATTGCCGAGCGGTAGTTGCTTTACCAACTACCGCAAAAGGACAACGCTCACGCGCACAAATACTTTCAAATAATGGCAGATCTTTTTCGTTGATGGCTATGGCGTATCGTTCTTGTGATTCGTTACACCAAATTTCTGCGGGGCTCATCCCTGATTCTTCAACAGGAATTTGCATTAACTCAAAAATAGCCCCAAGATCAGAACCATCAGCTAACTCTGGAAAAGCATTCGATAATCCCCCAGCGCCAACGTCATGAATCGCAACGATCGGATTTTTTTCACCAAAATGGATACAGGCATTAATGACCTCTTGGGCACGGCGTTCAATTTCCGGATTACCTCGTTGCACCGAGTTAAAGTCAAGATCTTTAGAGTTAGTACCAGTTGTCATTGAACTAGCAGCCCCACCGCCCATACCGATTTTCATTCCAGGCCCACCGAGCTGAATCAGTAAATCACCCTCTTGAATTGCGCGTTTGTGAGTATGGATAGCCTGAATACTACCGATACCCCCAGCAATCATTATGGGTTTATGGTAACCCCATCTCTTACCAAAAAGAGTCTGTTCAAATACCCGAAAAAAACCACCTAAGATGGGTCTACCAAACTCATTATTAAAGGCTGCACCGCCTAGTGGGCCATCAATCATAATCTTTAGCGGCTGAGCAATAAAGTCGGGCTTGCCATATGGATTCTTTTCCCAGGGTAAGACTTGATTAGGAATCTGCAGATTAGAAACTGTAAAACCAGTTAAACCAGCTTTTGGCTTGCCGCCAATACCCGTTGCTCCCTCATCACGGATTTCGCCACCAGCGCCAGTTGAAGCCCCTGGAAAAGGAGAAATAGCTGTTGGATGATTATGTGTTTCAACCTTCATCAAGGTATGAACTTGTTGGTCGGTTGCTTGGTATAACTTGGTCTTTGGATCTGCAAACCACGTTTGGGATATCCCCCCTGCCATGATTGCAGAGTTATCTGAGTAGGCAACAATCGTCCCCTCTGGATGAAGTTGGTGCGTATTACGAATCATGCCAAATAGCGTCTTATCCTGCGCTACACCATCAATTGTCCAGGTAGCATTGAAAATCTTATGACGGCAATGCTCACTATTGGCCTGCGCAAACATAATTAACTCTACATCCGATGGATTCCGACCAATTTGTATGAAGCTTTTTTCAAGATAATCAATTTCATCTATTGCTAGGGCTAAGCCTAATTCTTGATTAGCTTTTAATAAAGAAGCTTTGCCTTCTTCTAAAACTGGAATTGTTTTAAAACGTGGTGATGGCAGATCTTGATAAAGTGTTTTTACCTGTTCTAAATCCATCAGAACAGATTCTGTCATTTGGTCATGACTAAGCCTGTAAAGCAAATCGCGTTGCTGCTTATCTAGCTGCTTTTTGATCTGGAAAACAAATTCAATGCCTCTTTCAAGTCGTAAAATGGGTAGATTACATATTCTAGCGATATCCGTTGCTTTACTAGACCAGGGTGAGATCGTCCCAATTCTTGGCACAACATAAAATTGTTGGCTATTTTTACCTCGAGTTGACGCCATATTCTCCGAGCAACTCAAGAGCTCAATGACTTGTGAGTTTTGGGCAGGCGTCAGGGGCTTATCTGACCAAATAAAAAAGCTATATCGACAGCTTAGATCCTGAATGGGAATCTTATTATTTTTAAGAGAGTCTAAAAATTGAATATTTCGAAACGGGGAAAGAGCTAGGGCTCCACTGTAATGACTAAAGATTGGCATAAATGTATTATACGAAATGCCATCTAGTTCGTAATAAAATGCTTAGGAACGCTCCTCAGAGGGTAGGTTTTGGTTGATCAGTCGACCGGCTTTGATTTGTAAAATACGCCCACACTTTTTAGCCAAATCATGGTCATGTGTAACGATGACAATCGTTGTTTTAAGAACAGCGTTCAATTGAAATAATAAATCGATGATTAACTTACCATTATCAGAATCTAGACTACCTGTAGGCTCATCCACAAAAAGAACTTGGGGATCAATAACAAAAGCTCTCGCAAGAGCTACCCGTTGCTGCTCTCCACCAGATAAAGTCGCTGGATAATGTTTTGATCGATGGGTAAGACCGACTAAACCTAAGAGTTCTTCCGCTTTTTGTGTCCGGTGCGGAGTTAACTCACCGCTGATCTCCAGGGGAAGCAGGACATTTTCAAGGGCAGTCAGTTCTGGTATCAACAAAAACGATTGAAAAACAAAACCAACAGATTGTTTTCGTACTTGCGCTTTAGCATCTTCGGTCAGTTTAGCCAAATCATAACCCAGCAGATTGACTTGGCCTGTGTAAGCAGCATCCAAACCAGCTAAAATACTTAGTAAGGTAGTTTTTCCAGATCCGGAGCTACCCCAGATTGCTACCACTTCGGAATTTTCAATACCAAGATGCACATCTTTTAATATCTCAACAAGACCACTTTTAGTAACTACGGTTTTACTCAAATTGCTTGCTTGAATAATGTATTTTGATGGAGTTGTATTCATGAATAGAGTGCGTTAGGATATTTGCTGATGAAAAAATTCTTATTTAAATCGCTAAGCATCATACTAATCGGTTTTTTAACACTGAGTGTTTTTGCTAATGATAAAAAATCAAAAAAAATTCTCATCATGGGAGATAGCATTTCTGCTGGCTATGGCCTACGAAATGGCTTGGGATGGGTCGACTTAATGAGTTTGCGCTTAAAAAATCAAAATACTCAAATTATTAATGCCAGTATTAGTGGAGAAACAACCGCTGGAGGTCGTCAGCGGGTCAATCCCTTAATTCAGCAAATCACGCCAGATATATTAATCATTGAGTTAGGTGCCAATGATGGGCTCAGAGGTTTTCCGATTGAAATGACTAAAGGTAACTTGGATCATATGATTAAATCCGCTACAACCAAACAAATTAAAGTTTTATTACTTGGTATGAAAATACCAAGTAATTATGGAGCGGACTATACCAATCAATTACAAAAAATGTACGCGAACTTAGCAACAGAACATCAAATCGCTTTGGTACCTTTTCTTTTAGAGGGGATCGCCCTTCGAAGAGAGTTATTTCAAGAGGATGGCATACATCCCAATGAAACTGCACAGCCGATGATATTAGATCGGGTTATCCCAAAACTGAAGCTACTTCTTCAATAGGCTTATTTAAACGACCGTAAAATTTTTACACCAGCACGATCCCGAATATTTTCTAAGTAGGCATCTAGTTCGTTTTGGTAGTTCAAAAAGGCAATTTGTTTGAACTGTTCAATGGCAACTTTAGCATCTTTTTGACTATCTTGTCGAGTTCGGTTGATGCGGTAGATAGCGTATCCTGATCCAGGCAGTGCTGTTGCAACCACCTTTGGTAATTCATTTTCATTTGCTCCAAAGACCTTTTCATAAGGCTCACCCTTGAGATCGAGGGGTTTATTTCTCGAGACCCAAAACGATTTTGTAAACTCTTTTCCGGGTATTTTTTCCGCTGGGTTCTTACTCAGAATCTCTAATTGAGCTTGACCATCTTTGACAGCTAACTCTTCTGCTTTTTGCCGCTTTACTATTTCAGTAATTTGGCTCTTCACTTTTTCGAAAGGCAAGGTACTAGCAGGCTCATGTTTGAGAACGTGCGCAGCCACCAAGACTCCAGTGCTAATTTGGATTGCTTCGGTATTTTTATTCGACTTTAATGACTCATCAGCAAAGATTGCTTTGAGTAATTTTGGATTATTGAGTGGATGATCTTTGCCTAATGAACTCAGACCAGAGATCGAGAGGCCAGCCACTTTTTGAATTTTTAGACCCAGGGCATCCGCTCCAGGTTTTAAGCTATCTGGCTGTTCATAAATCAAGTTCGCAAATTGATCAGCTTTTTTAGAAAAATCCGCATCCTCACCGGCTTTGTTTGTATTTGATAAAACCACGTACTCCACATCCACCAGTTCTGTTGACTGAAATTGAGCGGGGTTTGCCTGGTAATAATCGGTAAAGTCTTTCTCCGATAACTGCAGTTGTTTAGAATACGCATCCGCCAAAAAGAAGATTACTTGAACTTCTCTTTCTGTTGCAATCGAGGTGATTAGTTTTTGGGAGACCAAATCGGAACTAATCGTGCCAGTTGCACCACCAAGGGCGCTTTGCAGGTCCGAGCCCATCATTTCATATTTTTTGAGTTTTTCAAACTGAGCAACTGTTAAGCCATTATTCTGTAAGAATTGCCGATATTGTTCAGCATCAATACTTCCGTCAGGCTTCTTCAGTAAGGCAACCTCAGGAAATTTCAGAATTTCTTTAGCCAAAGTTGCATCTGGTATTTGAAGATTGAGGGACTTTAAATCAAAATTGAGAAGCTTTTGTTGGATTAATTGTCCAAGAATAGCATTTTTAAAGTTTGGGTTATCGAGCGATTGGCCAGTAATTCCAAGCTTTTGGCCTTGAGCCTTGATAGCGTTTTCAAGTTCAACTTGAGTGATTGATTCTTGGTGAACTTTGGCTATATCCGTTTTTGAATCCCCAGATTTTGTATAACTGTCAACGCCTAAAAAAACAAACGATGGGACGATGAGTATAAGAAGAATAATTTGTAAGATTTTTTGATTTTTACGGACTGTTTCAAACATACATTCTCTTTTCGTTTTCTGGATTCTTCTTTACTTTCTGAAATTTTAGCGTTTATTTCTAACCCGTATCGACTAGCTGGGCATTTATCTCAGGCGACTCATTAAACGCGCTAAAAGCTATTAGATACTGGTGGGTGCTGACGGGATCGAACCGCCGACATTCTGCGTGTAAGGCAGACGCTCTACCATCTGAGCTAAGCACCCTTGATGGAGCATGTAGCGCATAACTCATCCCTCAAGTAACGCGTAGTAGCTCATAAAGATCACTATTGTAACCGATTTTAAAACACCAAATCAATGCTTTAAAACTTCCGCTTTGGCGGTGCTTACCTGGGTTTCAACAGGAGTATCTTTTGCGATGGTCACAACCTCTTCAGGTAACGGTTTAGGAATAGTCTCCAGTGCCAGTTCGAGAACTTTATCAATCCAGCGAACTGGAATGATTTCAATAGCATTTTTGACAATGTCAGGAATTTCAGTGAGGTCTTTGACGTTATCTTCAGGAATCAGTACGGTTTTAATTCCCCCACGATGCGCCGCAAGCAGTTTTTCTTTTAAGCCTCCAATCGGTAAGACCTCACCCCGAAGGGTTATTTCACCAGTCATCGCCACGTCCGCTTTAACGGGTATACCAGTTAAAATAGAGACGAGGGCAGTTGATATGGCGATACCCGCTGAAGGTCCATCCTTCGGGGTTGCACCCTCCGGAAAATGGATATGAATGTCCTTTTTTTCAAACTGTTCTTCACTAATGCCGAGAGCTTTAGATCTTGAGCGCACCACCGTTCGGGCTGCCTCTACAGACTCTTTCATCACATCACCAATTGAGCCGGTACGAATAATATTCGCCTTACCAGGCATTAAAGCTGCCTCGATCGTTAACAAATCACCACCGACCTCGGTCCAGGCTAGCCCAGTTACTTGTCCTATTTGATTTTGTTTGTTGGCCAGGCCAAAGTCAAAGCGTTTTACGGATAAAAACTTCTCTAAATTTTCGGCCTCTACGACGATTGGTGCAGCCTCACTTTTTAGAAGCAATAGCTTAACTACTTTTCGACAAATCTTACTAATTTCTCTTTCCAAAGAGCGCACACCAGCTTCGCGCGTGTAGTAACGAATAATATCCAAGATAGCAGATTCTTGGACATCTATTTCACCATTTTTCAAACCATTATTTTTAATTTGTTTTGGCAATAAATATTTCATCGCGATATGCGTTTTTTCGTCTTCGGTATAGCCTGCAAGACGAATGACTTCCATTCTGTCCAGCAATGGACCTGGGATGTTGAGCGAATTCGATGTGGCTACGAACATCACATCAGAAAGATCAAAGTCCACCTCAACATAATGATCTTGGAAAGTATGGTTTTGTTCAGGATCTAGAACTTCTAACATCGCACTTGCTGGATCGCCTCTAAAATCAGTACCCATCTTATCAATTTCATCGAGCAAGAATAAAGGATTACGAACCCCTGCTTTTGATAAGTTGGTGAGGATTTTTCCGGGCATAGAGCCAATATAGGTTCGGCGGTGTCCGCGAATTTCAGACTCATCACGAACGCCACCAAGAGCCATGCGCACGAACTTTCGATTGGTTGCCTTGGCAATAGACTGTCCTAAAGACGTTTTGCCAACACCAGGAGGCCCAACTAGGCAGAGTATAGGGGCCTTTACTTTATCAACGCGTTGCTGAACTGCAAGATATTCTAGGATTCTTTCCTTAACTTTATCTAAGCCATAGTGATCGTCATTGAGCACGATTTCAGCATGGTTGAGATCATTATTCACTTTACTTTTCTTTTTCCAAGGCAAGTTAATTAAGGTATCTAAGTAGTTTCTAACGACCGTAGCCTCGGCCGACATAGGCGACATCAACTTGAGTTTTTTCAACTCAGACTCAGCTTTTTTGAGTGCCTCCTTAGGCATTTTTGCTAATTTAATTTTTTTCTCTAGCTCATCTAGATCGGCACCTTCTTCGCCCTCTCCTAACTCCTTTTGAATCGCTTTTACTTGTTCATTCAGATAGTATTCACGTTGGCTTTTTTCCATTTGACGCTTGACACGCCCACGAATTCTTTTTTCAACTTGCAAAATATCAATTTCACTTTCTAGTTGCCCAAGCAAACTCTCTAGGCGCTTGATCACATCGGCCATTTCTAGAAGGTGTTGTTTTTGATCGAGTTTAATCGGAAGGTGCGCGCAAATTGTGTCAGCCAGGCGGGAGGCATCATCAATTCCGCTTAATGAAGCCAAAATTTCTTGCGGTATTTTTTTGTTTAATTTGACGTACTGGTCAAATTGAGCAACGATTGCCCTCTTTAGTGCCTCAGTTTCGGATTGATCCAGAGTATGGAGAGACTGGGGAGTCGCTTCGCAATTAAAGTACCCTAAAGAATCTTCAATTTGGCTTATTTCTGCGCGCTGGGTTCCTTCGACAAGAACTTTTACAGTACCATCGGGGAGTTTTAGCATTTGTAAAATATTAGCGATACATCCGACTGCATACAAATCAAGGGCCGTTGGCTCATCTTTCGAAGCTGTTTTTTGAGCAACTAGAAGAATACTTTTTCCGGTTTCCATAGCGGCTTCGAGGGCTTTAATAGATTTTGGTCGACCGACAAATAAAGGCATAACCATATGCGGAAAGACCACTACATCTCGAAGTGGTAGTAGTGGCAATTGAATCGGTTCTGTGGGTAGTAGCAAATTGCCAGGCATTTTAAATTCTCCAAAAAGTCGGAAATAAACAAAAACATCGATTCTATTATCAAATATAGCTGTTTTGATGGATTACAAGTCTAGAATACACTTTTTTATCAATTATCTACCAAAGGATAACAAATTCACCAATTCAAGGTGAAAATTGAGTAGAAATCAGGGGAATTGTAAATTGACGATCGATGATTATGCTGCGGAGCTAGTGGGGCGATAGAGTAGCTTGGGTTTACCACCCTCAATAGTGGCCTCATCAATAATCACTTTTTCGACATCCTTTTGAGATGGTAAGTCATACATGATGTCTAATAAAATAGATTCTAAGATAGACCTTAAACCCCGTGCACCCGTGTTACGAATCAAGGCTTTTTTAGCAATGGCCTTGAGGGCCTCTTCCCGAAACTCGAGTTCCACATTTTCTAATTCAAACAAGGCCTGATATTGTTTGACTAAGGCATTTTTAGGCTCTGTCAAAATCTGAATGAGGGCACTTTCATCTAATTGGGTCAGCGTGGCTGCTACAGGCAAACGGCCAATTAACTCGGGTATTAGTCCAAATTTAATTAAATCTTCTGGCTCTACCTGTTTAATCACTTCCCCAAAATTTCGGGCATCTTTACTTTGCACAGTCGCATTAAAGCCAATACCGGATTTGGTCGAGCGCTGATTAATGATTTTTTCTAAGCCATCAAAAGCGCCACCACAAATAAATAAAATATTGGTGGTGTCGATTTGCAAAAACTCTTGATTAGGATGTTTACGACCCCCTTGAGGAGGTATCGAGGCCATCGTGCCTTCTACTAATTTGAGTAATGCTTGTTGGACACCCTCTCCGGAGACGTCCCGAGTAATCGATGGATTTTCGGATTTTCGTGAAATTTTATCGATTTCGTCAATATAAACAATGCCCTTTTGGGCTTTTTCAATATCATAATTACAGGTTTGTAATAGCTTTTGAATAATATTCTCGACATCTTCACCAACATATCCTGCTTCAGTTAAGGTGGTTGCGTCTGCCATCACAAAAGGCACATCTAGCAACCTTGCTAAGGTTTGAGCAAGTAAGGTCTTGCCTGATCCAGTGGGTCCAATTAGCAAAATATTACTTTTAGCTAACTCCACGCCATTAAACTGCGCAACTTTACGGACACTGGCCGCCGGGCCATCTTTGGATTCTTTTGGTTGATGGGGGCTTTTCGGAATTGCTTGAATGTTATTTAACCGCTTGTAGTGATTGTAAACAGCGACAGCTAAACTTTTTTTAGCATGGTCTTGTCCAATGACATACTGATCAAGGGTTTGCCTGATCTCCTGTGGGGTGGGTAAAGATTCTTGTGCGAGCAATCCACCTTTACTTTTGCCATCACTACCCCCCTCGGCAATCACCTCGTTGCAAAGAGAGACACATTCATCACAAATAAAAACTGCTGGGCCTGCAATCATTCGAATTACTTCATCATGGGTTTTACCGCAAAACGAACAAATTAAATTTTTAGTACCTTCAGTTTTTTTTGTCATACTTTTTAATTATCTCGATGCAATTACTTGATCAACTAAACCATATTCTTTAGCCTGCTCAGCTGACATAAAATAGTCCCTATCGGTATCCTTAGCAATCGCTTCAACAGGCTGACCTGTTCGTTCCGAGAGAATCGCATTGAGACGCTCGCGTAAGTAAAGGATTTCTTTTGCTTGTATTTCAATATCAGACGCTTGCCCTCTAGCACCGCCTAAGGGCTGATGAATCATCACCCGAGAGTTGGGTAGCGCAAAACGCTTCTCTTTAGTCCCAGCCGCCAATAAAAAGGCCCCCATACTAGCTGCAAGCCCCATACATAATGTACTGACATCCGGTTTAATAAAATTCATCGTATCAAAAATAGCTAAGCCGGCTGAAACGGACCCACCTGGAGAGTTGATATACAAAGAAATATCTTTATCAGGATTTTCACTCTCTAAAAACAACATTTGTGCAATCACTAAATTTGCCGTTTGGTCGTTTACCTCTCCCACCATAAATATGACTCGCTCTCGCAACAACCGCGAATAAATATCATAAGCTCGCTCTCCCCGACCAGAGGTTTCAATCACCATAGGCACCAAACCTAGCCCTTCAGGTTGAAAATTGAACTCTTGATCAAATACTTGATTCATTTGCACATCCTTTAAGTTATTAAATAATCATAAAGGATTTATTTTAATTGGCTTAATTCGGCAAAAGTGACATTTTTATCAATAACCGTTGCTTTCTCCATGACATACTTCACAACATTGCTTTCCATGACAATGGATTCAATGTCACTTAATCGAGCGGGATCACTGTAATACCAACGAGTTACCTCTTGGGGATCGTCATAACTAGCAGCCTGATCTTCTATTTCTGATTGAATCTGCTCAGGACTGGCTTTTAAGCCATGCTCTTTGACTAAACTATTTAAAATGAGACCTAATTTAACGCGCTCTTTAGCTTGCGGTGTGAACATACCCTCTGGTATCGGGGCATCTTTGGCATTTGGAACACCGCGCTGCTCTAGGTCTTGCCTAGCCATCTCAATTAATCGTTCTTCTTCTTGTGAAACTAAAAATGCAGGTAAATCGAATGCGCAAGCATTCGATAAAATATCCATCGCCTGTTTTTTTAAGAGCCCTTTCGTCCTTCTTGCAACCTCGCGGGCAAGGTTTTTAGATATTTCTGTACGAACTTGACTAACACCGCCCTCTGCAATCCCTAAACTTGCTGCAAACTCATCATTAATTTCAGGTAATTCGGGGTATTCAACCTGCTTCATCACAATCTTAAACTCAACGGTTTTACCAGCGACATCCTTGCCGTGGTAGTCAATCGGAAAAGTTAACGGGAAAATGCGCTCTTGCCCTACAGCCAAAGCGATTGCAGCAGCCTCAAATTCGGGTAACATCTGTCCCTGACCAATTACAAACTTAAAGTCGTCAGCTTTGCCACCCGAAAATTCAACTCCGTCTAAAGTCCCTACAAAGTCAATCGTTACCTGATCATCTGTTTGCGCAGGTAATTCACTAGAACGAGCTTGATAAACAACCCGTTGTTTACGCAATAATTCTAAGGTGTTGTCAACCTCCTGATCGGATAGCTCAGTATGGTACTGAGTCACTTGTGCAGATGAAATATCTCCAATAAGAACCTCTGGAAAAACTTCAAAATAAGCATCGAACTCAATTTGCTCGGCGTCTAATTCGCTTTTAGGCTCCAAACGCGGCTGTCCAACTAATTGGATTTTTTCAGACTTGGCAAATTCAAAAAATTGATTGGATGCATGGTCAAAAGATAATTCAAAGTCAACTTGCTGACCATATTGTTTCTCAACCATCTTGGCAGGAACCTTGCCAGGCCTAAACCCAGCAATCTTTAAATTTTTTCCTAACTGCTTGAGTTTGCCCTGTCGCTGAGGTAGCAGATCAGATTTTGCAAACTGTAAAGTGACTTTTCTTTCTAAGGCACCGAGGTTTTCAATGTGTTGTGGCATAGTGTTGTGTTTTTATTTATAAGTTTCTGAAAAATATGGTAAAAATTAAAAAAATTGGCGTACCATCACCGTTCAATTCTTGTTTTAATGCGTCTTATTACTGGTTTACCTGTGGGCCATTTTATTGAAGCATTCGGACTACGCTTGCAGGCACCGTTCCAACTTCAATCCAAAATCTTCTTGCTGTTTAAAGATAATTGCTTTTTAAACATTTTTTCATACAGATTGACTAGTCAAGTCAATCCAAATTAATCAACTCCCTTTACAAAGTCTTGGTGCGAGGAGGGGGACTCGAACCCCCACACCATTTCTGGCGTCAGGACCTAAACCTGGTGCGTCTACCAATTTCGCCATCCTCGCATCTTTTGCTTAAAAGTAATCCGATATTTTACATCGCCTCAGAGTTGTATGACATAAGTTACTGAAAACCACCTAATTAAGCACCCAGTAAGACGACAACTTGAGCCTCAATGGCCTCAGCTTGACCAAGGTATCCAAGGCCCTCATTCGTTTTAGCCTTGATATTGATGCGCGCTTGATCGATCTGCATCAACTTGGATAAATGTCCGGTCATGATGGGAATAAATTGGGCTAATTTAGGCGTTTGACAAATAATTGTTGCGTCAACATTCATTACCCCAAAGCCCTCTTTTTGGACCATTTGCATCACTTCCAACAAAAGATCGGAACTAATTGCACCAGCATATTGGGGATCGGTATCAGGAAAATGTCTACCAATGTCTCCCAAACCTAAGGCGCCTAGCAAGCTATCAATCAACGCATGAATTAATGCATCAGCATCCGAGTGACCGAACAATCCAACCTCGCTTGGAATGTGCACTCCACCCAAAATTAAGGCGCGGCCAAGAACTAACCGATGCACATCGTAGCCCTGCCCAATCCGTAGATTATTATTTTTTAAAATTTTACTCATATACAAAAGATCCGCTGGATAAGTGATTTTAAAATTCTCGCTACTGCCCTCGACTAATAGTGGTTTCTGACCCATATATTCAAAAGCACTCGCTTCGTCAGTAATCTCAAGCCCGTTTTGAGATGCTTTAGTAAGTGCTTCTTGTAAAGCTCCGATTCGAAACATTTGCGGGGTTTGAGCTTGCCATAAAGACTTTCTACTCAAAGTCTTGGCGATTCTAGATGTGTTGTCCTGAGTATCGATCTTCATCGTATCAGCTACAGGTATTGCCAAAATACCCCCGCAAACTCCCGGTGAATCTACGACCGCTTTAATCAGTGTTTCGATCTGCTTCGATTGAATTCCAGGACGAGCAGCGTCGTGCACTAAAACCCAATCATCGGCAGAAATCCCGCTACTCTGCATTTCTTGCAGAGTATTTAAAACAGTATCTGCACGGCTAGCCCCACCAGTATTGGCAAGGTTTAAGCGGGGTGATTGAACCATAAACTCTGACAATCCAACTGCCTGTAAACGATCGGGAGCCTGGGGGGATAAACCGACCCAAATCGAGGTAATTTGCGGCATTGCGAAAAACGCTTGAATCGTATGCTGAATAACCGTCTTGCCATGAATCAATTGAAATTGTTTGGGTATCCCTGCGCCCATGCGCGACCCAAATCCGGCGCAGGGAATAAGAACATGATAAGGAAAGTGCTTAGGCGTATTCATATGGGTGATTTATTGCAACCTTACAATACTAAATCATTGATTCTATAATGTCTGCAATGTCTGATCCCGTAATTACTCCAATTAACCACTCTTTTCTAGCAAAGCCCTTTCCGCCGCCTAAAGTGGGACAACGCTTTTCTTCAAATGATTTGGTGGGCTCCGCTGATGCTGGCCTGATTGCACAACATGCTCACATATACCGGCAACAGTTTTCTGTCATGGCAATTATTTGCAGTGAACCAGATACTGCAAACCGTTTAGCTCAAGAAATTTATTTATTTGATCCTAGCCTGCAGGTTCGTCTGCTACCTGATTGGGAAATATTGCCCTATGACCAATTTTCCGCACATCATGATTTGATTAGTGAGCGACTCAAAACCCTACATGATCTCATGACGAATCAATGTGATATTGTCATCGCCCCGCTTAGTACAGTCATTCAACAAATTGCCCCGCCGCAATTTTTAGCAGCCAATACTTTTTTCTTTAAACAAGGTGAAGTAATTCATGAGAAAAGTCTTCATATTCAATTACAGCAGGGTGGATACGATCCAGTCAGTGCTGTTGTTCGTCCCGGTGAATATAGTATCCGTGGTGGCCTGATTGACTTATTTCCTATGGGCTGTGCTCTGCCCTATCGAATCGATCTTTTTGGGGATGTGATCGATCAAATCAAGGTCTTTGACCCAGATACGCAACGCAGTCTCTATCCGGTGAAAGATATTCAACTTCTGCCAGGGCACGAATTTCCTTTTGATGAAGAATCGAGAAAAAATTTCCGCGGTAAGTGGCGAGAAATTTTTGATGGTAACCCTAGTAAGTGCCCTCTTTATAAAGATGTTGGACTTGGTATACCTGGTGCTGGTATTGAGTCCTATCTGCCCTTATTCTTTGATCAAACAGCAACGCTTTTTGATTACTTTCCACAATCAGAATTACCCCCTTGGCTTTGGTTTATTGGCAATCAATCAGAGGCTATACAAAAATTTTGGCGCGATGTCCAAGAGCGCTATCAATTCCTGCGCCATGACTCGGAACGGCCCCTGCTTGAGCCGAATCAGCTATATCTTCAAGAAGAGTCCTACTTCACAAAAATTAAACCATTTGCAAGAGTTTTTTTAGAAGCCCAAGCCCATACCCCTACCCTTGAATTTGAATATCCCCCAGCAGTCCTGGTAAATCGTCGCGAAAAAGATCCGACGAAGTTATTACGCCATCTACTAGAAACAAGTAACTACCGCATCTTAGTTTGTGCAGATAGTGCTGGCCGAAGGGAATCGATTAAACAGTTATTAGAAGATTCGCAATATATTGGTAATCAATCCAAAATCGAGCTTGCTTACCCCAGTTCAATACCAGAATTCATTGCTAGTTCAGAAAAAATTGGCATGGTCGTGGCCCCCATCTTTGATGGTTTTATCTCCCATACTGCAAAGATCATCTTCCTTACAGAGTCGGAAATATTCTCTAATGTGGCAGATCAACGTAAAGCTGGAAGAATTGGGAAAAAAGATCAAGTCACGAATATTGACCATCTCGTCAGGGACCTTTCAGAGCTAAATTTACGGGATCCAGTGGTCCATTCGGAGCACGGTATTGGCCGTTATGAGGGGCTTATTATTTTAGATTTGGGCAGTGGTGAAGAAGAGTTTTTGCATTTGCGCTATGCCAATAGTGCCAATTTATATGTCCCTGTTCAACAGCTCCATTTGATTTCTCGTTATGCCGGGTCTGATCCGGAAACTGCCCCGTTGCATAATTTAGGCTCTGGCCAGTGGGAAAGAGCAAAGAAAAAAGCTGCTGAACAAATTCGTGATACCGCCGCTGAATTACTTGATATTTATGCCAAGCGCTCACTCAGAAAAGGCCATGCTTTTGAGTACTCTGCCCACGATTATGAAGCCTTTGCAGATGGTTTTGGCTTTGAGGAGACCCCAGATCAGCAACAAGCTATCCTAGCTGTTCTGGAGGATATGACTAGCGGTAAACCAATGGATCGCCTCATTTGCGGAGACGTTGGTTTTGGTAAAACAGAAGTCGCTCTGCGGGCGAGTTTTGTGGCTGTGATGGGTGGCAAGCAAGTTGCTATCCTTGCGCCTACCACCCTTTTATCTGAGCAACATGCTAGTACTTGGCGAGATCGATTTGCTGATTGGCCCATTAAAGTAGTGGAAGTATCCCGTTTTAAATCTGCTAAAGAAATTGCCCAAGCCCTCAAGTCCCTTGAAAGTGGTGATGCTGACATTATCATTGGAACGCATAAACTACTCTCTCCAAACATCCAATTTCAGCGTCTTGGACTAGTTATTATTGATGAGGAGCATCGCTTTGGAGTTCGGCAAAAGGAAAACTTTAAAGCCCTGCGCGCGGAAGTTGACGTTCTAACCCTGACTGCAACGCCGATTCCAAGAACTCTAGGAATGGCTCTTGAGGGGCTAAGGGAGTTATCAGTGATTGCTACTGCCCCGCAAAAACGTCTCGCGATTAAAACCTTTGTGAGAAGAGAAGGTGATAGTGTCATTCGAGAGGCCGTTTTACGTGAAATCAAACGTGGTGGACAAGTCTATTTTTTACATAATGAAGTAGACACGATTGAAAACCGACGATCTTATCTCATGAAATTAATTCCTGAGGCGCGCATCGCAGTTGCTCATGGACAAATGCATGAACGTCTTTTAGAGTCGGTCATGCATGATTTTGTGGCTAAGCGCTGTAATGTTCTACTGTGTACTACGATTATCGAAACGGGTATTGACGTGCCTTCAGCCAATACGATCATCATGCACCGGGCGGATAAGTTTGGCTTAGCCCAATTACACCAACTGCGTGGACGGGTGGGGAGATCCCATCATCAAGCCTATGCATATTTATTAGTCGTAGATCCTGAAACACTTACCAAGCAGGCTCAACTGCGGCTAGATGCAATTCAGTCGATGGAAGAACTGGGGTCTGGTTTTTACCTAGCAATGCATGACCTAGAAATACGGGGAGCCGGAGAAGTCTTGGGCGATAAACAATCGGGTGATATCCACGAGATCGGTTTTCAGCTATATACAGAAATGTTGAATAAAGCAGTTAAAGCGCTCAAAAATGGGAAAGAGCCGGATTTATTGAGCCCTATGCACGCCATCACCGATATTAGTCTTGGCTGTCCTGCCCTTCTTCCCAATGCCTATTGTCCAGATGTGCATGAGCGCTTATCCCTTTACAAACGATTATCTAGTGCATCTGCCATCCAAGAAATCGATACTTTGCGGGCCGAATTGATCGATCGGTTTGGTGAACTGCCTAACCAAGGCTTGACCTTGTTAGAAAACCATCGGCTACGCCTACAAATGGAAAAAATTGGTATAAAAAAAATAGAAGCCTCACCAGCTGGAATCCGGATCCAATTTATACCTAACCCACCGATCAATTCCCTAAAAATTATTCAATTAATCCAAAAAGATCGATATACCGAATTATCTGGTCCAGATCGTATCAAAATATCCCCAGCAACGCACCAAAGCTTTATCGAATTGCCACAACGTATTGAAGCCATTAAACGTTTTATGGCTTATATCAATGCTGATTGATTAAACTATTTTTATGAGAATCTTTCTTTTACACCTGACCCAAGTACCTCCAGAACTTATTCCGAAAATATCGCCAGTTCAGGCATTGAGTAATACTATCTGGCATTCGGCAAAATCTGTTGAATTACATACCCTGACCAAGATTCAAAATGATCAAAGAATTACCTTACGCAACCTAGCAAACCAATTTCAAGTGGATTGCATTTTCCTAAAAGATGATTTTGATATTCACCAGGTCAAACTCTTAGCCTTTGATATGGATTCAACCCTGATCAATATTGAGTGTATCGATGAAATCGCTCGGCAAGTTGGTAAATCTCAAGAGGTATCTGCTATTACAGAAGCTACCATGCGCGGTGCAATCACGGATTTTTCAGTGAGCTTAAAAAAGCGCGTACACATCCTAGCTGGTACGCCAGAATCTGCTATGCAAACAGTCTATGAGCAACGCTTAGCACTAAATTTAGGCGCTGAAAATCTTCTGATGCAAGCCAAAAAACATGCTTGGCAAACACTTCTTGTTTCAGGTGGATTTACATTTTTTACCGAACGAATTAAAGCCCGCTTACAAATTGATTATGCTTATTCAAATACATTAGAAATCCAGGATCAAACAATCACAGGCAAAGTCCTTGGGCCGATTGTCGATGGTCAAGCTAAAGCAAATTTTTTACAACATCATGCGCATGCCCTAGGTATTCAAACAAACCAAACGATTGTCCTTGGTGATGGCTCAAATGATTTGCCCATGATGGGTCTAGCTGGACTTTCCATTGGATTTCGAGCAAAACCAGTTGTACAAGAAAAAGCCGACGGCTCTTTCAATCACGTCGGCTTAGATGGGCTTCTTGGGCTTTTTGACTAGTTTTTAAAAATTATAATCTTTCAAAGATTACAGCTATACCCTGCCCACCACCAATGCACATTGTCACGAGCGCATATTTCCCTTGTGAGCGATGTAACTCGTAAATTGCTTTTGTAGCAATCGCTGCGCCTGAAGCACCAATTGGGTGACCAAGAGCAATCGCACCCCCATTCACATTCGTTTTCGATAAATCGAAGCCCAAAGCCTTGGCAACGGTTAGGGACTGGACAGCAAATGCCTCATTAGACTCAACCACATCCATTTGTGCGACTGTTAAACCAGCTCGGCTAAGTGCTAACTTAGATGCCGGAATCGGACCTTCCCCCATGACCTCATTGGGAACACCTGCAACAGCGTAGGATACGAGACGTGCAAGGGGTTTTTGCCCTGAGCGCTCTGCGGCCTGAGCAGATGCCAAAACAAAAAAGGATGCGCCATCATTGATCGAAGATGCATTACCAGCTGTCACTGTACCATTTTCTTTTAAAAATACTGGTTTGAGTTTGGACAAACTTTCTGCTGTGGTTTCTGCCTTGACGCCCTCATCGGTATCAAATACGACTTCCCCTTTCCGCATTTTAATCGTGATTGGAGCAATTTGTGTTTTAAATCTGCCTTCAGCAATTGCCTTGGCTGCTTTTTGATGCGATAAGGCCGCAAAAGCATCCTGCTCTTCCCGACTGATATTCCATTTCTTTGCTAAATTTTCAGCGGTAATACCCATATGTCCGACACCAAATGGATCGGTTAGGGCACTGACCATCATGTCAATTAACTTCGTATCACCCATTCTGGCACCTGTGCGCATGGCTGGCGAACCGTACAGGCCTCGAGACATTACCTCAACACCGCCACCGATGGCGTAGTCGCAATCACCGAGCATAATCTGCTGAGCTGAAGTCACAATCCCCTGTAAGCCAGAACTACATAAACGATTGACTGCCATCGCAACAGAGTCCATGGATAAACCAGCCTGAATCGAAGCAACCCTCGCTACATATGGATATCGCGCCTCCGTAGGAATACAGTTACCAACAGTTACATAGTTAATTGCGTGCGGGTCAACACCCGATCGCTCGACGGCTACTTGCATGACCGAGCCAGCCAGTTCAGAAGGCTCGATAGAACTGAGGGCACCACTATAAGAACCAATTGCAGACCGAACAGCACTTAGAACAACCACGTCTTGAGTCATAAATTCCCCCTAATTAATAATTAAAATAACAAATTTTGATATCTAGATTTTAACAATCAAATCATGGCCTCTAGTTGACAGAACAGTTGCCCGAATTAAATCGCCAACATGATATCTTTTTGAAGGGCGATCAACGGGTTCAATATAAACTACACCATCAATTTCTGGTGCATCAGCATAGGACCTGCCAATCCCACCTTGCTTATTTTGTGAATCCACTAAAACACGGATCCTCTGACCGACACGGCGCTCTAATAGGACCGAGGAAAGAGCCTGCGCAGTCGCCATCAATTCACCTTGACGGTCTTCGCGCTCTGCTTGATCTAGGGCGCCGTCTAAACCATTTGCCGAAGCACCCTCAACGGGAGAGTAAGCAAAGCAACCAACACGATCAATCTGCGACTGGTTAATGAAATCTAATAAGTAATCAAATTCCACTCTAGTTTCACCGGGAAAACCCGCAATAAAGGTACTTCTGATTACCAAATCCGGACATATTTCACGCCACTGGACAATCCTTTCTAGAACTTTTTCACCGCTAGCTGGACGCTTCATTCTTTTTAATACATTGGGATGGGCATGTTGAAACGGAATATCTAAATATGGCAATAAGCCATTTCCATGCTCTTTAAAGTCAGCCATTAAGGGAATAATTTGATCTACGGATGGATAGGGGTACACATAATGCAGCCGAACCCAAGCATCATACTCCCGAGCCATCTCCTTCAGAGCACTCGCTAGATCAAATAATTTTGATTTAATTGGTCTACCTTGCCAAAAGCCAGTTCGATATTGAATATCGACACCGTAAGCGCTCGTATCTTGAGAGACAATCAATAATTCTTTGACGCCGGATTCAAAGAGTTTTTTAGCCTCACTCAGGACATCGTCTATCGAGCGTGAAACCAAGTCTCCTCGCATTTGAGGAATTATGCAAAACGAACAATGATGATTACAACCCTCGGATATTTTTAAGTAGGCATAGTGTTTTGGGGTTAATTTAATACCTATGGGCGGTAACAAATCCAAAAAGGGATCGTGTGGTTTTGGTAAATGCAAATGCACCGCGTCTAGGACTTCATTGGTTGCATGAGGGCCAGTAACAGCTAAAACTTGTGGGTGTCGCTGCTGCACCATACTAGAACCGTCTTGCGCCGTTTTTGCACCTAAGCAACCTGTGACGATGACCTTGCCATTTTCAGTTAAGGCTTCACCAATAGCCTGCAAACTCTCCTCCACAGCTGAGTCGATAAAACCACAGGTATTCACAATCACGAGTTGGGCATCGGCATACTGATTCGTTACTTCATAACCTTCAGCACTAAGGCGCGTCAAAATCAACTCAGAATCAACTAGTGCCTTTGGGCACCCCAACGAAACAAAACCTACTTTAGACACATGGCACTTTCAACATATTATTTGACTGGGGGTTTAAAAGGAAAGTTACTCAGAATACCTTCACTTTGAACTTTCATTTTCTCTAAAAATTGCGTTCCCGACTCAAAAAACACACTCATCGGATTAGCTAACTCAACGTTCGATTGATGATTCATAAAACTCAACCAGTTTTCTGGACTGGATAAGCCGCCTAATTTTTGACAATGCGATAAATATTGATTCTGAAGATCACTAAATTGATTGAGATTTTTCTCTAAAAATGGGGCCATCATCCCTTGCAAGGAATTGCCATAAAAACGAATCATTTGTAACAAGCTTTGCGTTGAAAATAATGGTTGACCATGGGCCTCCTCTTCCAAAATAACTTGCATGAGGATGCTCCGCGTAATGTCCTCACCAGTTTTTGCGTCAAGGACGTGGAAAAGCTCTTGAGACATAACAAGATCTTTCACGTCAGACAAAGTCACATAACTGCTAAACAGGGTGTCATACAAGCGACGATTGGGGTATTTTTTGATGATTCGGTTGTGCTCTAAGGCCGGCAATTCCTGGGTATCTTGCACCTTTTTAGCGAGGCGATCGGTTGAGGCAATGCCAGCATCCACGGATTTGCTAACTGCTTGCTTGCTTAATCTGCTGCTTGATCTTTTACCTGAGGCTGATGGCTTACTAACACCGCTTTTTTCGTGAAGAGGCTTTTTTTTCGAAGTCCCTAAGCCCGACGCTTTTGCAGGTCGCGCACGCGTTGATGCCGGAGCCTGTCTAGCACTAGAAGAGCTGCGCGCAGGTGCTTTAAACGAAGGGGGTTTCATTCGATTTGCCATACTTAGCCCATAACCATAATACTTATTGGCCTAAATGGCAACTGCTTCTGAGTTAATCGTCTTTTAGACCACTAACTCATGTGTAAGCCGCCGTTTAATGAGAAATCAGCCCCAGTCGCAAAACCGCCATCATTGGATGCAATCCAAGCAACCATCGAAGCAATTTCTTCGGGAGTTCCTAGCCTTCTTACAGGAATCGTATCGATAATCTTATTCAAGACATCCTCTCGAATAGCCTTCACCATATCAGTACCAATGTAACCTGGGGAAACCGTATTAATTGTTACCCCTTTAGTGGCCACCTCTTGGGCTAATGCCATTGTAAAGCCGTGCAACCCAGCTTTGGCGGTCGAGTAATTGGTTTGCCCAAACTGCCCTTTTTGACCATTTACCGAGGAAATGTTAATAACTCTCCCCCAGCCTTTTTCAACCATGCCATCAATGACCTGCTTCGTGACATTAAAGAGTGAGTTTAAATTCGTGTCAATCACCGACCGCCAATCTTCAGGCGTCATCTTTCGAAAGACAGTATCTCTGGTAATTCCTGCATTATTGACCAAAATATCAACCGTACCAATTTCTGCCCGAACTTTGTTAAAAGCAGCCACCGTACTAGTCCAATCACCGACATTGCCCTCGGACGCATGAAAATCGTATCCCAAGGCTTTTTGCTCGCTTAACCAACGATCTTTTCTAGGAGAATTTGGTCCACATCCAGCAATAACAAGACATCCATCTTGATGGAGTTTTTGACAAATTGAGGTCCCAATACCACCCATACCCCCAGTTACATATGCAATTTTTTTAGTCATTTACTTTCCTTTAATAATGAAACTTTTACAGCCTTTTCTCGAACATATCTACCCGGCGCAGGCTCAACCACTTGATATTGACGATTTCCCAGAGAAGGACTAGATTTAACTTTCTTACCACTTTGCTTGACTAACCAAGCAACACAATCAGGCCACCAACTGCCATCTACCGATTTCGCTTTACTGAGCCAGTCTTGTGGTGTGTTTGCAATTTGAGGGTTAATCCAATAATTGCGTTTTTTCTTTTGTGGTGGATTGATCACACCCGCAATGTGGCCAGAAGCGCCTAAAACAAAACGTTTTTCACCCGGCAAAAGCTGATTTGTTAAATAAGCAGTCTGCCAAGGCACAATATGATCTTCTTTTGAGGCATATATGTATGCGGGACAGGTAATCCGGCTTAGATTGATTTTGGTTCCACAGATCTCTAATCGGTCTGGTATTTTTAACTCATTTTGTAAATACATATGCCTTAAATACCAAGCAAACATGGGGCCCGGTAAATTACTCGTATCACTATTCCAGTACAACAGATCAAAGGATGTTGGTGATTTACCTAGCAAATAATTACCAACTACATAGTTCCATACCAAATCATTTGGACGCAGTGCAGAGAATGTATTAGCCAGGTCATCCCCTCCTAACAAACCATATCGACCAGCACTGCCACCAATCGTTTTCTCAGTCATCTCGATAGTCGATTCATCAATAAATACATCTAAAACGCCTGTATCCTGAAAATCTAAAAAAGAAGCCAGTAAAATAAGACTAGTTACCGGTTCAATATCATTAGCAGCTAGAACAGCTAAGCCAGATGCTAATAAAGTTCCACCAACACAAAATCCTAAAACATTAATCTTGGGTAATTTAGAAATCTCGATAGTGACTTGTAAGGCCTTAATAATCCCTTCGCTGACATAATCATCCCAAGTGACTTCAGTCATCTGCTCATCAGCATTTTTCCAAGAAACCATAAAAACTGTAATCCCAGCATTTAAAAAATACTGCACCATCGAGGATTCTTTCTGAAGATCGAGGATGTAATATTTATTGATACACGGCGGAACCATTAATAAAGGCTTTTGATAGACTGTGGCTGTCAGTGGCTTATATTGAATCAATTGAAAGATGCGATTTTCATAGACGATTGCACCGACTGAGTTCGCCACATTCACACCAAACTCAAACTTACTGGTATCCGTTTGAGAAATCTTCCCCTCTTGCATATCTCCTAAGAAATTTTGAATTCCATTGGCTAAAGACTCCCCTTTAGTTGCGATCATTTCATTAATCGCCTCGGGATTTGTCGCTAAAAAATTAGACGGAGCCATCGATGAAATAAATTGCTCTGTAGCAAAGAGAAGCCTTTTTTTTGCCTTCGTATCGACTTCAACCGCTTTCGCCAAATCAACTAAGTGTTGTGCATTAACAAGATAGCTCCGCAGAATAAATTCTGACCACCCTTCATGCCAAGCACTGGATTTAAAGCGGTGGTCGCTAGATTCAATAGGGCTTTTACCTGACCAAATAGCAAAGATATTCTCCAAATACTTTTTTTCGATCTCTTCAATTTTTTCCATTGGTATCATCGCCATGTGGGCGTCTGGAAGCTTTGGGGGCTGCCAAAATCCAGCGAAAGCGGATGCCGGGTCAGTCAAAATACATCTCCTTATATAAGTTAAAAGCCAATATTTAGCAATATAAACGCTAATTATTAAAATCAAAATACGAAATTACCCTACTAACGCACTTTATTATTCCAGGTAAATAAAACTCCCGAACCGACCAGTTATTTTGCTACGACGATAGGAATAAAGGTGTGTGGAATCGGAATATGTACAGTGGTCAGCACAATAGATCTGATGGAGGCCTAGGCTTTGAAGATTAATCCTGGTTAATGCAAATAAATTGGCTAAATATTTATCTTGTATACCCGTTGCCCGAAAACATGCCGCAATTTGTGGATCAGCACTGCAGTTGAGGAAGGCTTGACGAACCTCTGGTCCGACTTCAAAAAACTCTGGGCCAATACCCGGACCTATGTAAGCCATTAATTGGCTTAAGTAAATAAAGGGATCGTCCGGTTTTTTTAAGTTAATCATCTCTTGCAGTGTTTGATCAATCACACCGCGAACTAAGCCCCGCCAACCAGCATGGCAAGCAGCAATGATGTCTCCAGCCTGATCTGTAAAAAAAATTGGCAAGCAATCGGCACTCAAAATGCATAAGACTTCATTTCGGTCAGCGGTAATCGCTCCATCAGCTTGGAGAGATGGAATAGAGACATTTTTTGTCCAGATAGTTGTGCCGTGTACTTGATTTAACCAAACGGGTTGGGTGGGTAAAAGAGCTGTGATTAAGGCGCGGTTTTGGTGCACAGTTTGCGGGTCATCGCCAACATGGGTGCCTAAGTTCAGGCCATTAAACGGCGCACTACTGGAACCACCAATCCGCGAGGTGATTACACTTTTGACGTGTTTTGGGGCGTCCCACATGGGGGTATGAACGACCAGCCCATTGGGCTTTTCTTGCCACTGCATCATTTAACTAATTGTTGCCAACTAGCGGTTGATATACCGAGTAATTTAAATAAATCGATGAAAGCCTGTGCCGGATCGATTTGCCAAGACACATTTTTCAGAGATTGGGGATGGCATAGACCAAGCAGACGAGCGTGCAAAATCTGTCCTGGAATCTGTATAGCATGATGTTGCATCTCTTCTCGTAAAAATTGATCAATTTGGATAGGTACTTTACTGCGATACATTGGATCGTTGACCAAGGGATGCCCTATAGACTCTAAGTGCACCCGAATTTGGTGCGTTCGACCCGTTTCTAACTGACACTCGACGAGCGAGATAACTTTGTCACGATAAGTGATTTGATCTAAACACTGCATCCGAGTTCTGGCTTCTTTACTGCTTGAGCCTGAAGAGATTGCCATTTTTAGGCGATGATGGGGGTCCCGGCCAATCGGTTGATCAATCTCTTTTGTCATCGGCGCCCTGCCCCAAACTAATGCTAGATAGCGACGCTGCATGGATCTTTCTTGCAATTGCTTGACAAGAGCATTTTGCGCAATCAAATTTTTAGCAACCACTAATAGTCCGGAAGTGTCTTTATCAAGTCGGTGCACAATACCAGCTCGGGGAACTAAGGAACATTCTGGGAAGTGATGTAAGACAGCATTCAAAAGGGTTTTACCCCAATTACCAACTGCTGGATGCACCACTAGTCCGACTGGTTTATGAATAATAGCAATCGAGGCGTCGCTAAAGACAATCTGCAAGGGTATATCTTCTGGTTGGTAAGCCATATTTTGTGGATCGCTTGGCACAGCAATCAAAATTTGCTCATTCCCAAGGACGGTATATTTTGGTAAGAGTGGTTCTCCAGCAGATTGTACTAAGCCGCTTTGGAGCCACTGCTGAATTTTACTGCGTGAATAATCATCAATCAAAGAGCCTAGGGCTTTATCAATCCGCTGACCTCGAAAACTAGGCGGTATAACGATAGAAATGGGAGGGTTTTCGGGAACATCTTCCCCTTGCACCACATCGTCGATATAATCACTGAATTCCATTGTTTTCTTAAATATTTAAAGAGCCTAATTTGACAGTTTATACGCTTCGATTGAGTTTGATGACCAAAATAGCCCAATATTTTCGGTTTATGGGGATTATCTGTCTAGTCACTTTGGCAGGATGTGCTAGCACCGATGAGGATATTACTGCTGGCTGGTCGCAATCTAAACTTTTAAATGAAGCAAAAAGTAGTTTTAAGGATGCAGACTACCCAAATTGTGTGAAGTATTACGAGAAGTTAGAGTCCCGTTATCCATTTGGCCCTATGGCCGAACAGGCGCAATTAAACATCGCCTTTTGTAATTGGAAACGCGGGGATATTGAGTTAGCTCAAATCGCAATCAATCGTTTTATCCAACTTCACCCAGGACACCCTGAAATCGATTACGCTTATTATTTAAAGGGTTTGATTACCTTTAATGATAATTTAGGATTTTTTGCGACTTTTTCTGGTCAGGACTTGAGTGAGCGTGACCCCAAAGCTTCAAAAGATGCCTTCGAAGCTTTCAAAACACTCGTAAACCGGTTCCCTGATAGTAAGTATGCCCCAGATGCAACTGACCGAATGCGTTACATTGTCAACTCTTTAGCGGAAAGTGATGTCAATGCGGCGCGGTACTACTTCCGACGGGGAGCCTACTTAGCAACAATTAATCGGGCGCAAAATGCAATCAAAGACTATGACCGAGCACCGGCCATTGAAGAAGCTCTATATCTCATGGTTAAATCTTATGATGCACTAGGTATGAAGGACTTAAGCGCTTCGTCGATGCGCGTTTTTAAAGATACTTTTCCGGATAGTAAAATATTTCAAACTGGGTCTAGAATGTCGGTCACGGCTAAGAAATCTGCTTGGTGGCAAATCTGGAATATTACTAATTGAGGTCGTAACTGAGGTTTGGCTCAATTAATCCGAAACAACGCGAACAGGAACCCGTGCAGCCAAAGCGCACATCAGTTCGTAACCAACCGTGCCAGCAGGTTTAGCCACTTGATCAATCGGTACCTTCGCGCCCCATAATTCAACTGGACAGCCTACTTCAGCAAAAACTGCTTGCGACAAGTCAACCGTCAACATGTCCATGGAAACGCGCCCAATAAGCGGAACGATACAACCATTACCTGAATGATTATTACCAATCCAAACAGGGGTGCCCAAAGGGGCGCTCCTCGGGTATCCATCCGCATACCCACAAGCAATGACACCAATCCGAATCATTTGGGTGGCTGTAAAGTTTCCACCATAGCCAACTGTCTGGCCAGGTTCTAGGTCTTGAATCGAAATAATGGCTGAAGATAACTGCATAGCAGGCTTTAAATCATATCCAGCAATGTCATCCCATAAGCCAGAGGGCGACGCCCCGTACAGCATAATTCCCGGTCTAGTCCAATCCGCGTGGGTGTTTACATGCCGTAAAATAGCGGCGGAGTTAGCTGCACTTCGAAAACCCTCTAGAAATTGCGTACTATGCTCAAATACCTGCCACTGCTCATTAACTGTTGGCAAAGAATCATCTGTATCAGCATTCGCGAAATGCGTTAAATGATGGACGGTCAATCCTAGCCCGAATAAAACTTGATAAGCCATCGCGTATTGGGCTGATTTGAACCCCAATCGATTCATCCCAGAATTGAGTTTTAACCAACAGGCAGTTTTTTGAGAAACCTGTTGATGCTGCGCAAAGCTTAGTGACTTGATCCATGACTCAATCAGAATTAGTTGCGAGGCATGATGAACCACCATCTCGCAATCTAAGCGAAAACAATTTTCTAAGTCGTCCGTGGTAAAAATCCCCTCCAGTAAAAGTATCTTCCCTTTCCAGCCCATTTCGCGTAATAATTGGGCATCATGCAAATCAAGCAAAGCCAAGCCCTCACTCTGCGCAAATCCGGCATATGCCGCCTGCAACCCATGCCCATATGCGTTCGCTTTAACGACCGCCCATGTCGGTCGAGCTTTTGTAAGCTTTTTTACTTGCGCTAGGTTATGACTCAAATTTTGTGTAAAAATCGTAGTTTGGATAGGTCGACTCATGATTTTCCTATTATTACAATAATTTCTTATCCCTACTAATCATTCTACAAATGAAACCTGGATTTTACGCAATTATGGCTGCGCAGTTTTTTTCCTCACTGGCGGATAATGCTCTCCTGATCGCGGCTATTGCCCTACTACTTCAGTTACATGCCCCTGAATGGATGACCCCACTCTTAAAGCTATTTTTTGTTCTGTCGTACGTTGTCTTAGCTGCTTATGTTGGCGCTTTTGCGGACTCAAGGCCCAAAGGCCAAGTCATGTTTTTAACTAACTCGATTAAGATCATCGGTTGCTCAATGATGTTATTTGGCCTGCATCCACTATTATCCTACGCTGTTGTTGGCTTTGGAGCTGCAGCATACTCGCCAGCAAAATATGGCATTTTGACAGAGTTACTCCCCCCCGAAAGATTAGTGGCTGCCAACGGTTGGATAGAAGGCTTAACTGTTGGCTCTATTATTTTAGGGACAGTCCTGGGTGGGGTTTTAATTAATCCGACGATTGCTCAATCATTTTTGTCAATTGATATTCCACTCATCGATACCCATATCGATACAGCTCCAGAAGTAGCAATTAGCTGCATCATGGCAATCTATTTGATTGCCGCCCTCATCAATTTAAAAATACCTGAAACCGGAGTCAAATACCATCAAGCTTCTAAAAATCCAATTAAACTCATTAAGGATTTTGCCCATTGCTTTACCACGCTATGGAATGATCGCTTAGGACAGATCTCACTGGCTGTTACGACCCTTTTTTGGGGTATTGGCGCCACCTTGCAATTTATTATTCTCAAATGGGCTGAAAGCGCACTCCAAATGAATCTGTCTGAAGGGGCAATCCTACAGGCAATTGTGGCCTTTGGCGTAGCTGGGGGAGCGATTTGGGCGGCCTGGAAAATACCTCTTCAAAAATCTTTAAATGTTCTCAAGTTCGGGGTCATTATGGGTGGCTTTGTGGTGGCTTTAGCGGGTTTTCAAAAACACCATTTTGGTGGTGCCATCGTGGATTTTGGGCTTTTCGAAATACCGGCTTATTTAGTTTTTGCTTATGTTTTCCTAGCAACCGTTGGTTGGATGTCCGGGTTTTTTGTAGTGCCAATGAACGCCCTCTTACAGCATCGTGGCCATGTCCTTCTGACAGCGGGTCATTCGATTGCAGTACAAAACTTTAATGAGAATCTATCGGTTCTGATAATGCTGGGATTCTATGCCCTTATGATATCGTTTAATGTCTCTGTACAGTTCGTGATTGTTCTTTTTGGCACTTTTGTAATGATTGCGATGGCCTTAGTTATATACCGACATAAGAGAAATCAAGAGGAGTATGACTCCTTACACCTCATTGGCGAAGAAAAACACCCCCACTAAAGCAGAAGCGTTACTGAGTTTCTAAATAGGTGGTTCGCGCCATTAAAATGTCCTGCCACACCTCTTTTTTGAAATGCGCTTGTGTTAAACAGGCCTCAGGGTCATGGGTCACAATGACAGGGATCTCGACTGAGCGGCTATTTACCGCTACAAATAGTATCTCCCTGAGTTCATCTACTGGCGCATGCTCACCAGAAAAATAATGCGTTGCCAACTCGCCAAAAGCAATCAGTAAGTCGCCCTCTATGTCCTGCGCCTTAATTGCAGAACTTGTACTCATACGCAATACTTGTAAGCCGACGCCCAAATTCTCAACTGCTCGGCAGATTTTCGAAAAAAGTACCTGACTAGAGCTCTTTTCCTGCCAGACTAATGTCCAAAGAGGTTGATCCTTCGGTCCTATTATCATTGTCTGATCGGACGTCTTTGGCTCACTGCTGTGCAGTTCATGCGGATTTTTTGGCGAAGATGGGGCAATATTCTGCGCTTCATCAGCCGTTGACTTTGCAAGTTGCAAGGCATCTCGGCTGATCCATGCAGTAATCCCCATTTCCTGAAGTATTTCAATACGCCTCATCTCATTACCTCACTAATATTTTTTCCATAACCACCGCATCCTCTCGAGTCGAACTTTTTTGCAAAACTGCGTTAGTACTATCTCTAGTGGTCAATTGATAGGGGTAATAATCTTTACGAATTCCAATTGTTTGGTAACCTAGTTTCTCATACAAGCCAATCGCCGCACAATTACTTGTCCGTACCTCTAAAATAATTTTAAACATGGCCTTTTCAATACTCGTCTTTTCAATGGCCTGTAAAGCCCGCAATGCAATACCGTGCCGACGAAACGCGTGATCAATGGTGATATTCAACAAATGCAACTCAGACACTCCGGGCATAAAAATACAGTGTCCATAAATATGCTTAGAAACTACATCTTGCAAGACGTAATTCCAATAGGCATGTTCTAGACAGTCCAAAAAGTTTTTTTGTGTCCAAGGATTGCTATGAGAATACTGCTCAATCATTAATACCTTGGCCAAGTCCTCTTTACACATCACCCGAAATTCGAAATTTACCTGATGCATGAAAAGCCTCTACAAGCCTGGAGTCGATCTTTCAAGGATCGTTTGTGCGATTCTATCTCTGATATACAGTGGTTGACAATCTTTTGCTAAAAAAGAACCACTTAAATCGGCCTGCAACGCTAAAGAAGCTATTCCTAAGGCATGGGGAGATACTTCCCCAGAAATGATTTGTAAATGACTACCAATCTCTTCTCCTAGAGTGAGCTGATGTCCCAAAACCCGTTTAGTGGACTGCACGTGGATCAAGCTTGGTTCAGATAAGGCAATCGCATCGGCTCGAATAGGCATGCGATCTTTAAAGGTCTGGTAAACACCCCAGTACCATTGCCCCATTCTGGCATCAATTGCAGCAATCATATAACCATCCTGCCTGACATGTCGATTGCCTGTCATATATTGGTAAGCCATCATGCCGTCCATACTCGTGATTGGGATTAAAGGCTTGGCCCTCGCATAAGCAATTCCTTGGGCAATACCAACACCCAGGCGGATACCTGTAAATGCACCAGGCCCAATCGATACAGCTATGCGTTCAATCGCATCCCAAGATAGACTATTTGCTTGCATCAGCTCATGAATCCAAGGCAAAAGCATCTGACTGGCCTGGTTCGATAGAAGCTCATGCCGAACTAGTTGGCGATCAGCAAATAAGAAAGCCACCGAACACCAATGACTTGATGTCTCGATGGCTAAAATCCCCATTGACTTGCCTCTCTTAAAAACAGTCGAGATGGGGCATTAATCAAATTTCTTCATAAAGAGGAAGAGTTAAGAATTCCTCAAAATGCTCACTCGTAGCCATTTGTTCAAAAATTTCAGCTGCGCGGTCCCAATGACCTGTTGCCCCTGAATCTTTGACTTTTTGCAGCTCTTCCTGCACCATGATTTTAACCATCGGAGTAGTTACTTTTCGGCCATCCTCTAAAACACCCTTCGGGGAGCGAATCCACTGCCATACTTGGGATCGACTGATTTCAGCAGTAGCCGCATCTTCCATTAAATTGTGAATCGGAACACAACCATTACCTGCTAGCCAAGCCCCCAAGTAATGAATCCCTACATTAATATTCATACGCAGACCAAATTCCGTAATTGGACTTTCAGGCTCAAAATTTAATAAATCAGCAGCGACAACCTGCACTTCCGGCTTTTGCTTTTCAAACTGATGTAATTTATCTCCCAGAACCTTTTTAAACTCAATCATGGCTGGCTCGACGAGTCCGGGATGGGCGACCCAACCACCATCATAACCATCCTCCGCGTCACGCCTTTTGTCAGAAATAATGCCAGCCATGGCAACGGCATTTTTTTCTGGATCATTTTTAATTGGAATTAAGGCACTCATTCCACCAATCGCTGGCGCACCACGATGATGACAAATTTTAAGTAGGAGTAAAGCGTAAGCCCGCATAAAAGGGGCCGTCATCGTTACTTTAGCTCGGTCAGCTAAACAAAAGTTTTTATCAACTTTGAATTTTTTAATGCAAGAAAAAATATAGTCCCATCGACCAGCATTGAGTCCAGCACTGTGCTCACGTAGTTCATAGAGCATTTCATCCATTTCAAAAGCAGCCAAAACCGTCTCAATCAATACCGTAGCTTTAATTGATCCCCGAGGAATACCCAACTCCTCTTGAGCCATGATGAAAATATCATTCCACAACCGGGCTTCTTGATAGCTCTCTAGTTTTGGTAGATAAAAATAGGGTCCAGCCCCGCGTGCAAGTTGCTCTTTAGCATTGTGGAAAAAGAATAAGGCAAAATCAAAAATACCACCAGAAATCCGCTTACCATCAACCAAAACATGCTTTTCATCAAGATGCCAACCTCTAGGGCGAACCTGTAAAACTGCTATTTTTTCATTCAGAGCATAACTTTTTCCATTTTGCTCGAAGCGTAACTCCCTACGAATCGCACTTTTTAAATTAATTTGCCCTTGAATTTGATTACTCCAACTTGGACTATTCGAATCTTCAAAATCAGTCATGTAAGAGTCTGCGCCAGAGTTATAGGCGTTAATCACCATCTTGGCATCTACTGGGCCAGTAATTTCTACGCGGCGGCAATGAAGAGCTGGCGGAACTGGTGATATTTTCCAATCTCCCTCTCGAATCGCTTTTGTCTCTGGGGGGAAGCTAGGCATTTCCCCGGCATCTAAACGCTTGGTTTTCTCAATCCGAACCTGCAATAACTCTTGTCTGCGGGCCTCAAAGGAATGATGCAGTTTTGCCACAAAAGCTAGTGCCTCGGTGGTTAAAATACTCGCAAATTCCGAGCTAACGTCGGCATGAATTTCCATTCCATGAGGCAAATTAGACATACTTTCTCCAAAAGCAAAACTGGGTTGATCAAGTCTCTATTATGCCAAGAGAATCCCCTTCATGACAAAATTCGGATAAAACCTGATCAAAATACTTTGGCCAAACAATGATTAGAGACTTACTAAATCATCTCTTCTGGGGCTTGGACGAGTTCGACTAAAACTCCTGAGCCAGCTATGGGAAATTCATGACTCGATTTAGGGTGGACAAAAATAATGTCGTGGCCATCTCCGCCCCGCCGAATCCCACCTGGGGTAAAGCGCACACCTTGGGCTGTGAGCCACTCAACGGCGGTTGGTAAGTCATCAATCCATAAGCCAATATGATTAAGTGGCGTTAAGTGAACTGCTGGTTTTTTTTGGGGATCAATCGGCTGCATCAAGTCAAACTCCACCGGATGGGGGCCACTACCAATCGTATAAATGTCTTCATCAACATTTTCACGTTCAGATCGAAAACTCGATTTGAACTCTAGGCCAAGCATATCTACCCAGAACTTTTTTAACTCCTCTTTATCAAGCCCACCAATGGCTACTTGCTGTATACCTAATACCCGAAATGGCCTATTCATCACATCTTCCTTATTCAAAACGCATAATTACTTGATCAACACTCAAACTCTGCCCTTGCTCAACAAGGATCTCTGCGACTACGCCCACTTGCGACGCAAACAAGATATTTTCCATCTTCATCGCCTCAATCGCCGCCAAACGCTCACCGGCTTGGACCTTTTGGCCAACCTGAACAGCTACTTGCACTAGAAGCCCTGGCATGGGGGAGAGTAAATATTGAGATAAATCTGGCGCAACTTTCATCGGCATTAACTTTTGCAGCTTGGCATTGCCCGTAGTCATGACCATCGATTGGAAACTCATACCATTCATCTGCAGGATATAAAATACACCCTGACGGACGACTTGCAAACTGTAAGGCTGGCCATTAATCTGGGCACGGTAAAGGGTCGAGCCAACATGCCAATCAGACTCAATGCATAAATGCTGTCGTCCAACCTCTACCCAAAGACCTTTTTCAGAGTGCTTTACAGTAGTTGATATCGATGACTGCTGACCACTAGGTCCCATCAATACTTCAAAACTGGTAGGAGTTTGACGTGTATGGCCATCTAACTGACCAGAAATTTGTAGAGATCTTGCCAGATACCCTAAATGGATTGTCGTGGCTATAGCACTTAACAATTCTTGCTCTGCAAGGCTTGGGCTTAAACCATGAAAGCCATCTGGAAAATGCTCGGCAATGAATCCGGTATTAAAATCTCCCGCTTGAAAACTGGGGTGCTGCATTAAGGCCGCCTGAAAAGGAATAGTTGAATGTACTCCCGCAAGCACAAATTCATTTAGCGCAAACTGCATTCTGGCAATCGCTTCTTGGCGATTTTGGCCATGGGTAATGACTTTTGCAATCATTGAGTCATAAAACATCGATATGTCACTACCCTCATAAAAGCCTGTATCGATTCGAGAAATACCCTCTTTGGCATTGGGTTGATAATGCGTTAATCGGCCGCTCGATGGTAAAAATCCGCGATAAGGATCCTCGGCATTAATGCGACATTCCATTGCCCAACCATTTCGAGGGATATCCCCTTGCTTAAAAGCTAATGCTTGGCCAGCAGCAACGCGTAACATCTGCTCAACCAAATCAAGCCCAGTAATCATTTCAGTCACGGGGTGCTCAACTTGTAAACGCGTATTCATTTCTAAAAAATAAAATGACTCATCTTTACCTACAACGAATTCGACTGTTCCAGCAGATTGATAATCCACCGCTTTGGCAAGAGCGACGGCTTGTGCTCCCATAGCTTGACGTGTTTCTTCACTAATAAATGGTGAAGGAGCTTCCTCAATGACTTTTTGATGACGCCGCTGAATTGAACACTCACGCTCCCACAGATAAACCACATTCCCAAAAGAGTCAGCTAAAATTTGAATTTCAATATGGCGGGGCTCTTCAATAAATTTTTCTATGAAAATCCGGTCGTCACCAAAGGCATTACACGCCTCATTAGCACAAGCAATAAATCCCTCTTCTGCCTGCTCATCATTAAAGGCAACCCGTAAACCCTTGCCACCTCCACCAGCAGATGCCTTGAGCATGACTGGGTAGCCAATATTCTGGGCAATTTTTACCGCTTGCTGAGCATTTAGAATTACTTCGTTATAGCCTGGAATGGTATTAACGCCAGAGGCCATCGCTAATTTTTTGGAGGCGATCTTATCACCCATGGAGGCGATCGCCGCATACTTCGGGCCAATAAATACAAGACCCTCATCTTCAACCAATTTTGCAAAAGCCGCGTTTTCAGAAAGAAAGCCGTAACCCGGATGAATTGCTTGTGCACCGCTAGTTTTGGCCGCAGCAATTATTTTCTCCATCACTAAATAAGACTCTCGCGAGGGGGCTGGACCAATCAAGATGGCTTCGTCTGCCATTTGAACGTGCAAAGCTTCGGCATCAGCTTCGGAGTAAACGGCAACCGTAGCAATTCCCATAGACCGACATGTACGGATTACCCGGCAAGCGATTTCACCACGATTAGCAATGAGAATTTTTTTAAACATGGTCATCACTCTTCAGAAACGAATCAATCTGGTTATAAAGGAATATTGTCATGTTTTCTCCATGGATTTTCTAATTCTTTATGTTTGAGCATGACTAAGGATCTAGCAAGGCGTTTTCGGGTTTCGTGCGGCATAATGACATCGTCAATATAGCCTCGGCGACTTGCTACAAAGGGATTGGCAAACTTCGCTTTATACTGGGCCTCACGCTGCGCTAATTGATTGGCATCACCCTTTTCTTCCCGGAAAATAATTTCTACTGCCCCTTTAGGGCCCATGACTGCAATTTCCGCAGATGGCCAAGCAAAGTTGACATCTCCTCGCAGGTGCTTAGATGACATAACATCATAAGCTCCACCATACGCTTTTCTAGTGATGACAGTGATTTTGGGAACAGTACATTCAGCGTAGGCAAAAAGCAACTTGGCCCCATGCTTAATAATGCCTCCGTATTCTTGAGCAGTTCCTGGCATAAATCCTGGTACATCGACAAAAGTAATTACTGGGATGTTAAATGAATCACAAAACCGCACAAAACGCGCTGCCTTAATTGCTGACTTAATATCTAAGCATCCTGCTAGAACTAAGGGTTGATTTGCTACTATGCCAACTGATTGGCCATCAATTCGGCCAAAACCAATCACGATATTCTTGGCGTAATCTGGCTGAATTTCATAAAAATCGCCGTCATCTAAAACTTTCAGAATGAGCTCTAACATGTCATAAGGCTTATTGGGGTGAGTCGGTATGAGGTTGTCTAGAGAAAAATCCTCTTCTAAGGGAGCACCAGAGCTGGGCCTGTGAGGAGCAGACTCCCGATTAGAGAGTGGCAGGTAATTGAAAAATCTACGGACCATCAAGAGTGCTTCAACATCATTTTCAAAAACGCGATCACAAACACCGGACTTGGTGGAATGCGTGAGGGCACCACCGAGCTCCTGCGCACTAACCTCTTCATGGGTAACAGTCTTGACGACATCTGGCCCAGTGACAAACATGTACGAACTGTCTTTGACCATAAAAATAAAGTCCGTCAGTGCCGGTGAATAGACTGCCCCACCAGCACATGGCCCCATGATTAGGGAGATTTGCGGTATGACTCCAGAGGCCATCACGTTGCGTTGAAAAATTTCAGCATAACCACCAAGGGATGCCACTCCCTCTTGGATTCTGGCGCCCCCTGAGTCATTCAGACCAATAATTGGGGCACCAACCTTCATCGCCTGATCCATTACCTTGCAAATTTTTTCAGCATGTGCTTCTGAGAGAGAACCACCAAACACTGTAAAGTCTTGCGAAAACACAAATACCAATCGACCATTAATCATGCCATAACCAGTAACGACCCCATCGCTCGGAACAGTTTCATCGGCCATCCCAAAATCTGTACAACGATGCTCTACAAACATATCCCATTCTTCAAAAGAGCCCTCATCAAGGAGTAATGCGAGCCGCTCTCGAGCGGTCAATTTGCCTTTATTGTGCTGCGCAAAGATACGCTTTTGACCACCACCTAAATAGGCCTGTTCTCGCTTGGCTTCCAACTGTCGAATAATTTCGTTCATGACTACCCTACCTTCTCCGAATTGCTATGAAAGATTGCTAATAATTGCCTGGCTGCTACAGATGGTGCTAGCTGTCCACTACGGACTTGCTCTAAAGTTTTAGGGTACTGGTTTGCAATGACTGTATGTTCGCGAAACTTTAACTTCAAACCCGCTTCTATATGTTCAGCCAGCCATGCGCTTGCTTGTTTTTGCCGTCTGCCAAGAAAGGCGCCAGTCTTAGTTTGCCCAGCTATAAACTGTTTGGCCAAATCCCAAAACTGGGCAATACCCTCTTGCTTGAGCGCGCTTAAGGCGAAGACTTGAGGCTGCCATTTACTGGCCATATCACCCTGACTAGGAAATGAACCAATGAGATGTAAAGAATGCGCGATCAGCGATTGCGCGCGAGTTGCGGCGGCTTGATCAAGGTCGGCTTTATTAATGAGGACAAGATCAGCTAACTCCATCACCCCTTTTTTGATGGCCTGTAAATCATCCCCCGCATTTGGTAAATGCATGAGTACAAACATATCTGTCATATGGGCTACAGCAATTTCACTCTGCCCAACACCAACGGTTTCAACGATAACTACATCAAATCCAGCTGCCTCTGCAAGGAGTATCGTTTCACGCGTTTTTTCGGCAACCCCACCGAGATTGCCAGCAGTCGGGCTAGGCCGAATAAAAGCATTTTCACTTGTTGATAATTGCTCCATCCGAGTCTTATCACCCAGAATAGAACCACCTGAGACAGTTGAGGATGGGTCAATTGCTAGTACGGCGACGCGGTGTCCCTGAGCAATTAAATACAGCCCAAGTGCCTCAATCAAGGTCGACTTACCAACGCCTGGAACTCCAGATATTCCTAGCCGAAAGGATTTGCCAGTCAGAGGAATAATTTGATTTAAAATGGCGTCCGCACGAATTTGGTGCGCACTCAAGGTGGACTCTAAGAGGGTAATCAACTTCGCTAAAGCTCGGCGCTGTAAATTTTTAGCGGATAAAGACGAGTCAACTAACTCCTTTAAAAGCTGCTTATCAGACAAGTCCATTAATGACTTAAACCTTGGCCTGCGTGGACAGAAGATGAGAGCGAATATGTTCCAGCACGTCTTTGGCTGATGCGGGTATTGGTGTGCCAGGCCCATAAATGCCTTTGACACCTGCCTCAAACAAGTAATCATAGTCTTGCCTGGGGATTACTCCACCAACAAAAACCACAATCTCTTGGCCACCCTGACGCTTGAGCTCAGCGATAATTTCTGGGACGAGCGTTTTATGCCCAGCCGCTAAAGTAGAAACACCAACAGCGTGCACATCGTTTTCAATCGCTTGCCTTGCACACTCTTGCGGAGTTTGAAATAAAGTGCCTATATCTACATCAAATCCTAAATCAGCAAAGGCCGTTGCTACTACCTTTGCACCCCGGTCGTGCCCGTCTTGACCTAACTTGGCAATCATAACCCGTGGTCGACGGCCAAAGGTCAGCCCAAACTGGGCTATTTCCTCTTGTAATTTGGCCCACCCTTGAGCAGAATCATAAGCCATGGCATATACTCCTGTAACCTTTTGCGTATCAGCACGGTGCCGAGAAAACACTTTCTCTAAAGCGTCAGAAACCTCACCAACAGTAGCCCTTAGTCGCATGGCTTGCACAGTTAAATCGAGTAAATTCCCCGTCTTGTCTTGCGCCGCTTGCGTGATTGCATCCAATGCCTGACGAACTTTTATCGGATCGCGCTCGGCTTTAATTTTTTTGAGAAAAGCGATCTGTAAATCACGCACTTTGTTATTGTCGACTTCTCTGGTTTGCAAAGAGTCCTCTTGCGTTAATTGGTATTTATTAACGCCGACAATCGTATCTTTTCCGGAATCTATATGGGCCTGTTTTTGAGCTGCTGCAGCCTCAATTTTTAACTTGGCCCAGCCACTCTCGACGGCTTTAGTCATGCCTCCCATTGCCTCAACTTCCTGAATAATCTCCCAAGCCTTATCGGCCATCTCTTGGGTTAATTTTTCCATCATGTAAGAGCCCGCCCACGGGTCTACTACACTCGTCATATGGCTTTCTTCTTGAATAATTAACTGCGTATTACGGGCAATCCGGGCGGAAAATTCTGTCGGTAGAGCAATTGCTTCGTCAAAAGAGTTGGTGTGTAATGACTGGGTTCCTCCAAAGACAGCAGCCATCGCCTCAATGGTAGTGCGCACAATATTGTTATAAGGGTCTTGCTCAGTTAAGGACCAACCAGAAGTTTGACAGTGCGTGCGTAACATGAGGGATTTTGGATTTTTAGGATGAAATGCTTTCATCATGCGCCACCAGAGTAGTCGAGCAGCACGCAGTTTGGCGATTTCTAGGTAAAAATTCATACCAATTGCAAAGAAAAAAGACAGTCGACCCGCAAACACGTCGATATCTAAGCCCTTAGCTAAGGCAGTTTTGACGTACTCCTGGCCATCGGCCAGAGTAAAAGCAAGTTCTAATGATTGATTTGCACCGGCTTCTTGCATGTGATAGCCAGAGATTGAAATGGAATTAAATTTTGGCATCTGTTGAGCGGTATATTCAATGATGTCGCCAATAATCCGCATGGATGGTTCTGGGGGGTAAATATACGTATTACGCACCATGAACTCTTTAAGGATATCGTTTTGAATCGTTCCAGAAAGTTGCGCTTGCTCAACACCTTGCTCTTGGGCTGCGACGATATAGCTAGCTAAAATCGGTAGAACACCCCCATTCATGGTCATTGAAACGGATACCTGATCTAGGGGAATTTGGTCAAAAAGAATTTTCATATCTTCGACCGTATCAATAGCTACGCCTGCTTTACCCACATCACCCATTACTCGGGGATGATCTGAATCATAGCCACGATGCGTGGGCAAATCAAAGGCTACAGAGACACCCTGCCCGCCATTAGCTAGAGCCTGCCTGTAAAAAGCGTTAGATTCCTGGGCGGTTGAAAAACCAGCATATTGGCGAATTGTCCAAGGCCGAACAGCATACATCGTTGCTTGCGGCCCCCGTAAAAATGGCTCAAAGCCTGGATAGGTATTTGTAAAAGGCAAATCGTGTAAGTCATCTTTTGTATATAAAGCCTTTAGATGAATGCCATCCGGAGTTTGCCATCCAAGGTCTGCTACTTTGCCATCGGGAATCGACTTTTGAGCTAGAGCTTCCCAATCTTTTTGCTGAGCTGCTTCTAGATCTGGCCAGCTATTCGGAGTGTTCTTTTGCATATGATTTTGACCTTCATGGTAATTCAATCGCGCCATGCTTACTGTTTGCAAAACTGGTTAAAGCATCAATAATGATAAGCATATCATTGACAATCAATAAAATAAAGTATTAAATGAATTAATAATTATGAATTCAAATTTTAAATGAGTCCAAAAATATACCATGCTAAAGCTTTAATAGAAATTTATACTTCACAATCAACCTAATTTAATCTTATTAATTCAATAATTTATAGCTTATATATCAACAAAATTCTCATTAATATGGTCTCATCACTAGAAAACCTTCCCCTCTATCTTTCCGTAGCGAACTTAATCCGTGAAAAAATATTTAGCCATGAACTAGCTCCAGGGGCGTGGATTGATGAAAAATTATTAACCGCCAGTTTTGGTATCAGTCGTACACCACTGCGTGAAGCTTTAAAAGTTCTTGCTGCTGAAGGACTCATTACGATGAAATTGCGCCGTGGCGCCTACGTTACCGAAGTGCAAGCAACCGATATTAAAAATATCTTTGCCGTGATCGCCCTGCTCGAAGCTCAGGCCTGCCGCAAAGTTGCAGAGGAAGCGACAGAAGAGGAACTCGAAATTTTAGATTCTATACATACAAAATTAGAACGAGCAGCTGCAAACCGGGATACTGAGCGTTTTTTTGAGGTCAACCAAGAGTTTCATCATAAATTACAGGATTTTGCAAAAAACCCCTGGATGCACCGCGTTATCACCGATTTAAGGCAAGTCCTCAAACTCCAAAGAAGAGATTCCTTAACTAAAATTGGCCGACTAGAAAAATCTCTACTAGAGCATCGCCAAATTATGTCGGCATTAATCGGTAAAAAACCTGCACAAGCTGAGGCCTTGATGAAAAATCATCTGCTGCAAGGACAAGAAGCTGCTATTGAATAACTCCGGGAAAATTAAAAGCCCATGATATTGAATCAATGGGCTTTTAATAGGACATCTAATTGCAGACTTATTTTTTAATGACTAAATCACCAGGCAAAGAGGCAATGTACGCAGCCATATCCTTCAATTGAGTTACATTGAATTGCTTGGCCTGGGCGGCCATAATCGCATTCGAACGTCCAACCTGCGGGCCATTAACTTGATACGCTTTTAAGGCATAAAAGAGATAATCGGCGTGTTGACCAGCTAATTTGGGATAAGCTGGCGCAATGGGTGACTTGAGATCCGGGCCGTGACAGGAATTACAGTTGTTTTTTTCAACTAAAGCGCGACCAGCTTCTTTATTACCAGCATAGACAGGGCTACTTAGTCCGATAATGAGCATGAAACTACTCAAACTAAGGATCAATTTCATGAGAGCAACCTTTCTGATATCTTTATTTTAAATAGTTTGGTTTGGAGCTAGCGCTTTGTCCAGCATAGTAAGCAGCTATATCAACCATGTCCTGATCGGATAGGGATCCAGCAATACCGCGCATGGTAGGATGCTTACGCTCTCCTTTTTTGTAGGCCTGTAAGGCCGACACTAAATAAGCTGCTGATTGACCACCAATCATCGGGATCGTATAAATTTCCGGCACGGATGAGCGATATCCAGGAATTGCATGACAGCCCGCACACAAGGAAACTTTACTGGCGCCTTTGTTGGCATCACCAACTAAATCTGCAGCCATGACGAGGCTAGTCAGGGAAGAAGCCATCAGGCCTATCAAACAAGATAAAACAAGTTTTTTTGGGGATAAATTGCCTGGCAAGTTCATTTTTTATAAAGAGTTAAGATAAATCATTGTGTATTAAACCCATAGTATAGACGAGTCATCTCGATTAATGGAGCCATTTGTGATTTTGCAGCATTTGTGCCTACTCCCTATCCAATCCCAAAACAAATCTTTCCTCTCAATCCATCAGGTTTCATGATCAGTTAAAGTGGTTTTAAGCGCGCTTCTTTGAGTTTTGGATCGATTGCATGCCCTTTTCTAGCACGCTGCGCTTTAAAGCTAGCAAGCACTTTCTGCGTAATAGCTACCTCAGTCCACTTATTAGCTCGACCAAGCCCACTCATAACAATCCCTGCATCACTGTATGGCACGGCACTTTGAAGTATTTCTTTGGGGTCTAAATCCATCAAAATAACCCCTTTACCGCCAGTTGGAAGTCGTTTTAAGTCAGCTAATTCAAAAGTCAATAAACGGCCAGTCGATGATAAACACGCTAAAAATTTCATACCAGGCCGAACAGGAAATATCGGTAAAACATAATCCCCACCGGGTAACTGCTCGTCTAATCCGACAAATGCCTTACCCGCTTTATTGCGAGTCATCATATCTGCAACATTTGCTAAAAAGCCATTACCTGAGGCTAGGCTAATGAGTAGCAAGTCATCTGATTGACCCGCATAATAAGTCAGTATTTGTGTTCCAGAGGTCAGATTAATAAAGGAAGTATAGGGCGTACCGTCACCCCGAGAGCCCGGTAAATCAGCCACAGACACACTATACACTCGCCCGTTACTGCCAATAGCTAATAAGACGTCGACCGTGCGACATTCATAAACATCATATAAACCGTCACCCACTTTAAAATTTAATTGCGCAGGATCGTGACCATGTCCTAAGCGCGAACGAACCCAACCCTTCTGAGAAACAATCACCGTGATTGCCTCATCAATTACCCGAGTTTGAACAACCGACTTCTTCTCCTCTTGAATCATGGTACGTCGATCATCACCAAAGGTCTTGGCATCCGCTTCTATTTCTTTGATAATTCGACGGCGCATCAGCGCTTCACTCCCTAAAACCGCCTCTAAATCTGATTTTTCTTCCGCTAATTGTTGTAACTCTTGCTCAATCTTGATCGCCTCTAAACGGGCTAATTGACGCAACCGTATTTCTAAAATGTCTTCAGCCTGCCGATCTGATAAAGAAAATGCTGCCATTAAATCTACTTTTGGCTCATCACTTTGACGAATGATCCGGATCACCTCATCAATATTGAGTAGGACTAATTGCCGACCTTCCAAAATATGCATCCGATCATTCACTTTACTTAATCGATGCTGTGTCCTTTTCGTGACTGTGGCAATCCGAAACTGTGCCCATTCCTGCAAGATCGATAAAATCCCCTTTTGGCGAGGACGACCGTCCATGCCAATCATGACTAAATTAATCGCAGAATTCGCCTCTAAGGAGGTATGAGCCAGTAAGAAATTCGCAAACTCATGCACATCAATGTTTTTTGTTTTCGGCTCAAAAACTAAACGAACTGCCGCGTCCTTACTCGACTCATCACGCACACCATCAAGCATGGCCAAAGTTGACTGCTTCAAGGCATTTTGCTCAGCACTCAAAGCCTTTTTACCCATCTTTATCTTGGGATTCGTTAACTCTTCTATTTCTTGTAAGACTTTTTGCGTGGATGTGCTTGGAGGCAGTTCATTAATGACTAACTTCCACTGACCACGGGCTAATTCTTCAATAGCCCACCTGGCACGGACCTTCATACTCCCCCTGCCAGACTGGTAAATCTCAGCAATTTCACTCGCCGCAGAAATAATTTGTCCACCTCCAGGAAAGTCTGGGCCTGGGATTATTTGTAAAATTTCCTCATGTGTAATCTTGGGATTTTTCATCACCGCAATCGCCGCTGTAGCAACTTCTCGTAAATTATGCGAAGGAATCTCTGTAGCCATCCCAACCGCAATTCCGGACGCACCATTGAGTAAAACAAAAGGCAGCCTAGCAGGTAACATCGCCGGCTCGTCAAAAGAGCCATCATAGTTAGGAATAAAATCGATCGTACCTTGATGAATCTCGTCCATTAATAAACTGGCGATTTTAGTCAGTCTAGCCTCTGTATAACGCATAGCCGCAGCACCATCACCATCGCGTGAGCCAAAATTTCCTTGGCCATCAATCAGTGGATAACGCAGACTAAAGCTTTGCGCTAGGCGCACCAAAGCATCATAAGCAGATTGATCACCATGGGGATGAAACTTACCCAAGACATCACCAACTACCCGAGCACTTTTGACTGGTTTAGCGTCAAAGCGCAAACTCATCTCACTCATCGAATAAAGAATACGGCGTTGAACTGGCTTTTGACCATCGGCTAACTCGGGTAAAGCGCGTCCCTTCACTACGCTAATGGCGTAATCTAGATAGGCTTGCTCAGCATAGGTTGCCAAGGTGAGAGCCTCAGCTGGCTCAGTCGGCTCATCCGGAGGTAAGTCAGAAAATAAATCGTATTCGTTATTCATTAGCGTATCAGTTTCATTAAATATCGGCTTCTACTTCGTTGCCACGTTCTTCTAACCAGACCCGTCTGGCAGAAGATTCCGATTTACCCATGAGCATATCCATCGTCTTAATTGTTTGCTCTAGGGCTATGGGTTTAGTCAAGATCGGCAGTAGCCTGCGTGTATCTGGATTGAGAGTTGTCTCCCATAATTGCTCCGGACTCATTTCTCCTAAACCTTTGAAACGGGATATCTGCCAACTCCCAGTCTTTAAACCTTCCTTAACTAATTTATCCTCAATCGTTTTAAGCTCGGCAATATCCAAGGCATAAATCTTTTGGGCTGGCTTCTTACCCCTAGCTGGCGCATCTACCCGAAATAACGGTGGTCGTGAAACATAAATATGAGAGCGATCAATTAACTTCGGAAAATGTTTAAAAAATAATGTCAATAGTAAAACTTGAATATGTGAGCCATCAACATCAGCATCTGATAGGATACATATCTTCCCATACCGTAAATTACTTAGATCCGGTTCATCATTCATGCCATGGGGGTCTACGCCAATAGCTACGGCAATATCGTGCACTTCATTATTTGCAAATAAACGATCGCGCTCGGCTTCCCAAGTATTTAAGACTTTGCCGCGTAGAGGAAGTATCGCTTGATATTCCTTATTGCGCCCCATCTTCGCCGAGCCACCTGCAGAGTCCCCTTCGACCAAAAATATTTCATTAATACGAATATCTTCGCTTTCACAATCTGTCAATTTGCCAGGTAACACTGCGATACCAGAAGACTTTCTTTTTTCAATCTTTTGACCAGCACGTGTTCTGGCTTGCGCTTGCTTGATAACTAAATCGGCTAATTTCTTACCATAATCAACGTGTTGGTTAAGCCATAAATCTAAGCCTGATTTAATAAAACCGGAGACTAGCCGAACCGCATCGCGTGAGTTCAAGCGCTCTTTGATCTGACCTTGAAATTGTGGATCTAATACTTTTGCGGAAAGTACAAATGATGCTCTTGCAAAAACATCTTCAGGCATCAATTTCACACCCTTTGGTAATAAGGCATGCAATTCAATAAAACTTTTAACGGAGTTATATAGACCCTCACGCAAACCACTCTCGTGCGTACCACCAGCAGTAGTCGGTATTAAATTCACATAGCTCTCGCGCACTGGAACACCCTCTTCAGTCCATGCCACAATCCAAGCAGCGCCCTCACCAATCGCAAAATTATCCTCACCAGGGCGCTCGGGATCTGCAAAATGCTCCCCATCAAAAGCCGGAATGCATAGCTCACTGTGACCTAAATGCGTCATCGCCTCATCTAAATACCCCTTTAAGCCATGCTCGTAAAACCAGGATTGAGTATCCCCAGACTTTTCTTGAACTAATGTGACTTTAACCCCAGGTAATAAAACTGCTTTCGATCTTAATAGTCGCTGTAAATCAGCCAAAGGAATGTGTGCTGAATCAAAGTAAGACGCATCTGGCCAAGTGCGCACCACGGTACCACTAGTTTTCGTGCCACTTCGAATTGGCTGAGTTTTGATCTTATCGACTAGAAAACCATGTTCAAAGGCTAGGGTCGAATATTGTTTATCTCGCCAAACTTGCACTTCTAATCTTTTAGACAAGGCGTTCGTGACTGATACACCAACACCATGGAGTCCCCCAGAAAACGCATAAGCACCAGCAGTCCCTTTTTCAAACTTACCACCTGCATGTAACTGCGTAAAAACAATCTCTACAACAGGTTTTTTTTCATCCTGATGCATCCCTACTGGAATACCTCTACCAAAATCTTCAACACTAACACTGCCATCCGTATGCAGTGTCAGAATAATTTCTTGACCATAACCACCTAAAGCCTCATCAGAGGCATTGTCAATGACCTCTTGAATAATGTGTAACGGATTATCGGTGCGGGTATACATCCCAGGGCGTTGCTTAACGGGCTCAAGCCCCTTCAGCACCTTGATGGATAATTCGCTGTATTGATCTTTTTTAATTGCCATGGATAGAGATTGTAGCGAGCCTTTGTGCTAAGTCTAAAAAATTGAAAATAAATTACTGTGAAATAATCAACAGGAACAAATATTAACAACAATTAATTCCTTTTTCAGAAAATTGTTATTAAAAGAATACGAGTAAAAACAACTCATTGATTGATATGACTTTTGTATTTGAGGCGAAGGATTTATAATAAATGACTTTGTCTCCGTAGTTCAATGGATAGAATAAGCCCCTCCTAAGGGCTAGATACTGGTTCGACTCCAGTCGGGGATACCACTTAGTGCCTGTCGGGTTAACACGAAGTGCGAGTCGGGTTTACTCAGCGTTATTGTCAAGTAGTAAATTACCGAATTAATGCATTTTAAACGATGAGTTATCCACAGCTAATGTGGATAACTCATCTAAAATTTGCTGAAGAAGCCGTTGCTTTTTGAGAGAAGCTGGCTTGCTCAAATTTTAGGCACAATAAATAGTCACTGGATCACGCTTACAATATTATTAACAAATCATTGTTTTTCAGTTGAAAACTCCATTGAAAAAAATTTCTAGGTATTTTTTAACGAAAGTTTTTATGACTCCATTTTTGATTACTACCTCAGCTAGAGCAGCACTTTGTGAAATTATAGAAACGAGTCTGCGACCAGTTCCTAAAAATTGTATGGAGATTCGTTTGGGGGAGATATGTATCGGACATATTCAGCCTGAAATTTTTCGTGAAATACACCGCTGTTTAGAAGATGGTGAAAATGACTGGAATTTTATCCAAGCACATAATTCGTATCTTCAACTTGAATTAAGTAATCCATTTAATGTAAGTCAGGAACTCAAAATACTTGCAGAATGTCTGAGAGTTAAAAATCTCATACATGGTTGGCGTAATGAGGAGTATGCTTTTATTGATGAATTCTCCCACGAAAAATTTCGTTTAGAGCGCAGTGTATTTAGAACCTTCGGGATGCACAGCAGAGCCATTCACGTCAATGGCTTTACTGAGCATCAAACGGTCTGGCTTGCCAAAAGAAGTCCCCACAAGCAAACTGACCCAGGCAAATTAGATAACCTAACTGCTGGTGGGATTGCTGCGGATGAAACGATTCAAATCTGTGCCTTACGGGAACTATGGGAAGAGGCCGGCATACCTCACACCCATTTAAAAAAATTAAATCCGATCAGTTTCATTCGGGTTCGCCGATTGATTCCCCATGAAGGCCTCCATCACGAGACTTTATATACTTTTGATCTGCCCATGTCCGATGAGTTACTACCAATGAATCAAGATGGTGAAGTTAGTGAATTTATCAACATGTCATTTAATGAAGCTGTTGATTTAGTCTTAACTGATGAACTCACTCCAGACGCAGCAGCAGTTACAGCTGATTTTTTATTGCGCATGTCTTCTTAGCATGGCTTGATGCAAAATACCCGCCTCGTCAAAAATATCTCCTATGGCCTCAAATCCAAACTTCGCATAAAAATCAACTACTGATAATTGAGAATGTAAGTAACTTTGTAAAACCCGTTCCTGATCAACTTGATCTAGGAGCATTTGCATCATCATTTTTCCATATCCATGACCACGATATTCAGGCAAAACGGCCATTCGACCAATTCGATAGGTCGGCTGACCATGTAAGTCGAGTAGATACATCCGCGAAGTTGCAACTGGATGGAGATCACGATAGGCAATAGCATGCCAAGAAACTTCGTCAAACTCGTCTAATTCCATATCTTCAGGAACAAACTGCTCCTCTACAAATACTTGATAACGAATTTTAAAAGCGAGTTCTTGAACTTCAGACCAATTATTTAAAAGAACCACTTGCTACTCGATCTCAGTAATATCATTTATTTAACCATTTCTAAACCAATTTTTTCATAACGATCTTTAAAACGAACATCAGTAATGAACTGTAAAAATTCTTGAGAAATCTTTGCTTCTTTTGCGTTACTAAAGATTCCACCAGTAAAGACCGTGAGCATTTGTAAAGGTGGCGGTAATGGTCCTACATATTGCGCACCAGGAACGCCTTTTAACTCACTCGTCATTTGAACACCTATTTCAGCCTCACCATTAGCAACCAATTTAGCAATGTGTCCACCTTGCGGATTTTTGATTTTAGTCTTGAGCTCTTCTTGAATGCCTAACTTTTCTAACACTCCAGAAAAGTAAATGCCACTTGCCCCCGTCGCTGTAAAGCTAATGGATTTCGCTTGTAACAAGGTCGCCTTTAAAGCCTCAGGCGTTGAAATATTGGGTACCACCGAGCCAGTTTTGATAGCTACGCCAATTCCCGATTGGGCAATATTGGTTCGGCCAATTTGTGCAACCTTTCCTTGTTTAATCAAGTCGTCAATTGCCGCTCCCGTTAAAATAATTAAATCAGACGACTCACCAGACTTGACACGATTTAAAACAATATTAGAGGTGTCATAACTAACAATGAGCTTATTACCTGACTTCGTCTCATACGAAGGAATCATTTCATGCAAGAGAGAATACATACCAGTGGATGCTAAAACTTGTATCTCTGCACTGTGGGCTAAGCTAATAGGTATCATGATGTTCAAAATCAAATAAATGCGAAATAAAACTTGCTGATAGTTTTTCATGCTGTCTCCTGAATGATCACCTTGGTGTTTATGTTCCTAAAATTTAGTAACAAACACTTTTTTACTATGGTATCAGCATACTGTACTCTATTTAATTATTGGTGATTTAAAACTGGAATATTAGTACCTATACAAACAACTTCAACCAGAATTTACTAAATCATTCATCTTAGTCGGCTACTGGTGACTTTTTACAATAATGGTCATACAGCAAGGCCATCACCGAGATTGCAATTTCACTCGTTAACGAATAATAAATTTGCTTGCCTTCACGTCGCGTGCCAACTAATTTCTTCTTTCTTAAGATGGTCAATTGTTGAGATAAAGTCGGTTGATGAATATCTAGGCGCCTTTCTAGATCACTCACGCAAACTTCAGCTCGACTAATCTCACACAGTAGCAACATCCGATTGCGATTCGATAATACTTTCATCAAGTCGCATGCTTGATTTGCGGATAACTGGAATGCTTGAAGTGACTTAGCATCAACCAACATATTTATAAACTATTTAATGGAATTTTTAAATATACTTGGCCATTACTCTCAGCCGGTGGAAAGTTTCCAGCACGAATATTAATTTGAATTGCTGGTAGGATTAGTGCGGGCATCTCTAAGCCTTGATCGCGCGCGTGTCGCAGGCTTACAAACTCCTCCTCAGATACTTGATCCTGCAAATGAATATTATGTTTTTTTTGGTTCTCAACAGTGCTTATATGAGAAACTGGCCGGTCATTGGGTGGGTAGTCGTGACACAGGAATAGTTGCGTTTTTAGTGGATATGCCAAAATCTTTTGAACTGATCGGTATAGTTGATGCGCATCTCCACCTGGAAAATCGCACCTAGCTGAACCAACATCGGGCATAAACATCGTATCTCCAACAAAAATTGCATCTCCGACAACATAAGCCATACACGCCGGGGTGTGTCCTGGAACAGCCATCGCTTGTAAAATTAAATTGCCAAAGGGTAATTTCTCCTGATCAGCAATTAAGTAATCAAATTGCGATCCATCCACCGCAAAATCCTCTTCTAAATGAAAGATATGCTTAAAGACTCCTTGAATTTGACTGATATTTTTTCCAATCACAATTTGCCCACCAAGATGTTTTTTTAAATAGGGTGCAGCGCTGAAGTGGTCTGCATGTGCGTGCGTTTCTAAAATCCACTCTACTTTTAATTGCTGCACTTTAACAAAATCGATTAACTGATCTGCTAATTGGGTATGCGTTTTGCCAGAGCGGTGATCATAATTCAATACGGAATCGATAATAATTGCAGAACTTCCCAAGCCTTGATACACCAAATAGCTAAATGTAGAAGTCTGCGGATCGAAAAAATGCTGGATGGTTTGCTGCATACTTTTAATTTCTTCATATAAATTAATATATTTAATTATATATTATATTAATATATAATGTTAACCATGGAATTACATCACCTCTTTAGCCCAACTCTTGGATTGATAGTGGGACTACTCATGGGCCTAACCGGGGCCGGAGGCGGTATCTTATCAGTGCCTTTTTTAGTCATCGGCCTTGGTCTAACAATCGTTGAAGCTAGCCCAATAGCCATGGTGACGATCGCAATTTCTGCAAGTCTTGGAGCAATCATTGGTCTTCGAAAGAAAATATTGCGCTACAAAGCTGCACTATTAATGGCCAGTTTTGGCTTAATACTCTCCCCATTAGGAATATGGCTAGCCCACCAGCTTCCAAATCAACCTTTGAGCCTTTTGTTTAGCTTGGTATTAATGATTGTTTCTAGCCGTTTATTTATCCAAGCGCGGAATGATTTATTAGGTAAAACACCTCCCGAAAAAGTCGCGCCCCCCTGCCAACTGGATCAGTCTATCGGAAAATTAATTTGGACAGTTCCTTGCGCTCGTTATCTGATGCTCTCAGGTTCTGTCACAGGATTTTTATCTGGTCTATTAGGTGTTGGTGGAGGATTTATTCTGGTTCCAGCGCTACGTAAGTTCACTGATCTTCCGTTGCAATCCATAGTGGCAACTTCATTGGGTGTTTTAGCCATCATCTCAACCGGCAATGCCGTCCTAGCTACGGCCTATGGAACCATGTCTTGGGTGCTAGCAATGCCCTTTATCGGGGGATCTGTTGTTGGACTCATTGGTGGAAAATTACTCGAGACGAAAATCTCAGGGCCTCGTATATTGCAAATATTTGCAATATTTACATTTGGTGTCGCCATGAGTATGTTTTATCAAACTTTTTCTTCTTAAATAGCAGCCCATTTTTGAAAGCTCTACTCTTTAAATTAATCATTTTTTGGAACCTCATATCATGATCATTGATATCGCTTGGCATCAATTTACCCCCGTCGCTTCTTTGATTGGTGGGGTGTTAATAGCACTCTCTGCGATTAGTTTACTTTTTTTTCAAGGAAGAATCCTCGGCATTAGTGGGATTTTAGGGTCGATGATGCAGTGGCAGTCCACTCCTCAGGGACACTTGCGCTGGCGCATTTTTTTTATAGCGGGTATTTTGCTCTCCAGTTGGGTTTATAACATCGGCTTTTTGATGCCGATTTTACAAATTGAATCAAACTACAGTACCTTAATTTTTGCTGGATTATTAGTAGGTTTTGGGACACGCATGGGCTCTGGTTGCACAAGTGGCCACGCAGTTTGCGGAATCAGTCGATTATCTATCAGATCACTCATCGCTACTCTGAGCTTTATGCTAAGTGGATTTTTGTGCGCGTATCTTTTCTTTCACGGAATCTAAACTATGCAACTTATTATTGTCTTTGCCTCTGGACTCGTATTTGGACTGGGATTAATTATTTCAGGAATGAGTAATCCTCAAAATGTCATTCAATTTTTAGATATCGCCTCATTATGGAATCCTAGTCTTCTACTGGTCATGCTAGGTGCTATCCCAGTTACTACACTTGGATTTTATTGGATCGAAAAGCATCATAAAACTGCCTTTGGCAGCCACCTTGATCTGCCTGGGAAAACACATATTCATGCAGAACTGATTATCGGCAACATAATTTTTGGAGCCGGTTGGGCTATCGCAGGTTTTTGTCCAGGCCCAGCCTTAGTAGCCTTAGGTGCAGGTTATATGAAAGCCCTGGTATTTGTGATTGCAATGATTCTAGGTATGCTACTTCACGATCAATCTTATCTGAAAGTGAAGCAGTATTTTTTACAACACACAAACTAGCAGGATTGCTACTTTGAACGTGGTGTTTTACCCGTCATATTGACTGCGCGCAAAAAATCAAAATCAACGCCTTGATCAGCTTGGGTCACTGTATCTAAAAATAATTTATGGTAACCACGCTCGGCTTTAGGTGGACTAATTGGCCTTGCCTGCATTCTTTTTGCTAATTCATCTTCAGAAATCAGCAAACTGATTTGACGATTTTTAACACTTAATTGAATTTGGTCACCCTCTTCTACATATGCTAATGGACCACCAATTGCAGATTCCGGAGTAATGTGTAAAACAATTGTTCCAAATGCAGTTCCCGACATCCGCCCATCGGAGATACGAACCATATCTTTGACTCCAGCTCGTGCTAGCTTCTTTGGAATAGGCATGTAACCAGCCTCTGGCATTCCAGGTGCGCCTTTGGGGCCAATCTGTTTGAGGACTAAAATGTCGTCCGCGTTTACGTCTAAATCCTCTGAGTCGATTCGATTCACTAAATCTTCTGTATTTTCAAAAACAACAGCCCTACCAATATGCTCCATTAAACGCTCATCAGCAGCTGACTGTTTAATAACTGCTCCGCCAGGAGCTAAATTGCCATACAAAATGGCAATACTACCCCGCGGATAAATGGGCTTAGAAAATGGTCTTACAACGTCTTGAACAAAGCCAGGGCCGGCAGCGTCGATTTCCTCTCCCAAAGTCCTACCTGTAACCGTCATGGCATTGAGTTTTAAGAGTGGTTTTAGTTCACGTAAAAGTGTGGCCATGCCTCCAGCATCATGGAAGTGCTCCATATAGTGCTGGCCTGATGGCTTTAAATCAAGGAGGACTGGCGTCTCATTACCCATCTGATCAAGGGCATTTAAATCAATTTCTAAACCAACGCGTCCAGCAATCGCCGCTAAATGAACGATACCGTTGGTTGAACCGCCAATTGCTAGCAAAACACGCATCGCGTTTTCAAAAGCATCCGCTGTTAAGATTTGGTCAATGGTCAGTCGATCATGCGCCATTTGGACCGCGCGTCGACCAGTTTCTTCCGCAACCCGAATACGATCCGCGGTCACTGCCGGCGGTGAAGCACCGCCAGGAACAGTCATTCCTAAAGCCTCTGCAATACAAGCCATCGTACTAGCTGTGCCCATCACAGAGCAAGTACCAACACTAGCGACTAATTGGTTATTAACCTCATTTTTTTGTTCTTCATCAATCTCACCAGCCCGATATTTCGCCCAATAACGCCGACAATCAGTGCAAGCCCCAACCCGCTCACTGCGGTGTGAGCCTGTGAGCATCGAACCTGTAATGAGCTGAATTGCTGGCAGTCCAGCTGAGGCTGCACCCATTAATTGCGCCGGCACAGTCTTATCACAACCACCTATTAATACGACCGCATCCATCGGCTGCGCTCGTAACATCTCCTCAGTATCCATTGACATCAAATTACGCAAGTACATACTAGTAGGGGTAGCAAAACTCTCATGCAAAGAGATTGTAGGAAACTCCATGGGTAAACCACCGGCAAGCATAATGCCTCTTTTTACAGCCTCTATAAGCTGCGGCATATTACCGTGACAGGGATTATATGAACTACCGGTATTAGCTATCCCAATTACTGGCCTCTCGAGAGCTGAATCTGTATAGCCTGCCCCCTTAATAAAGGCCTTTCGTAAAAATAATGAAAAATCCTTATCGCCGTAGATCGGAAGTCCTTGACGTAATCCCGATTGATTCGGATCTAGAGTGTTCCCATGAGTCACATGAGCGGATGAATCTTTTTTTATAGGTTTGGATGTATTTGTCATACTCCAAACTATATCCTATTCTGCATAATGAGCTCCTTCCGAAAGAGCGCTATTATTTTCAAATA